>Ga0181400_1000076_pt1 | contig 35974 bp, 45 predicted proteins | sample 23SPOviralmetaG_FD_130129 | JGI IMG/M metagenome (GOLD analysis project Ga0181400, IMG submission 130129) | Marine viral communities from the oligotrophic San Pedro Time Series (SPOT) site, San Pedro Channel, CA, USA - 23 SPOT_SRF_2011-06-22 | ecosystem: Environmental > Aquatic > Marine > Strait...
ATCCAGAAAGCGTAGGTCGTCCTTGTCCCCATCAAGTACAGGCAGGCCTCTCCAATTTACAAGTTCTGATGCAGGGTGTCTAAAGACAACAGCAATGTTACATCCTGTAGCATTATATGCTTTCAGCACTTCATCAGCATATCTTGGATTGGCTTCACTGTATGACAGTGTAAGGTGATAGTTTTTAGGTAGTGTCTTATAGACACGCTTGATTATCTTGGTGTAGTCATAGAACTGAACATCTGGAAACTCATTCTCTAAATCAATATGATTTTCCCACATAATATCTGATGTGCCATTCAGTCTTACGACTGGTTGAATATCACGCTTCTCACAGTATCGCTGAAACTTTGCAATATCTTCTCTTATCTGTTGCAAAAATGCAACACGATTGTCTCGCCAGATGATAGTCTTGCGGATACGTCCAGCTTGTACATTGGACATCTTGCCACGACCAGCAGTATACAGACATGCTTTCTTGCATCCTGCAAGTTCAGCAGTTGGGCATAGGTTTACACCTTCCACGTTATCGGCTGGTGCTAGGTATAGAATGGCTGTTAGATATTCTGAGCCATCACCCTTTACAGTCTTGGCATTATTGCCAACAGATAATAAGTTATAGTTAGACATGTTAATACTCCGTATTATTTTCCCATAAGTATGACATAGCCCATGAAGATGCTTGAGATAGCCATAATATCTACGATAAATTCAACCATTATACACCTGCCTTTTCGTCATTATATGCAAGTGCCGCCGAAAAGATTTCAAGTTGCACTTCAGCAGAAGTGTTCGGATATTCATCCGTAATCTTTTCGTGATACACCTCACAGTAAACATGTGGATATTTATCCACAACCTGCTTGGCAAGTTCCTTGATGTTCTCATTGATTTCTGCTTGAAGTTCTTCAAGAGAATCAGGATATTTTTTACCAGTAGTTACATCATACATATTACACTCCATTAGGTTGTTGGGACTATCTTAATAGATAGACCCATTTTCGTAATCATCTGCCATGCCATTGGCAATGTCTTCATTGTCCCATATTGAGACAACCCCATCATAGCAATGGTATACACCATACACTACCTCTTGACTTCCGTGGTTATGTAGTTCTTCTACATAAAAGATATTATGTGTTCCGTCCATGACTAACTCCTCTCAAGTTAATATAAATATATAATTTATTCATAAATAAATAAATTATTATTTTATTAAGCATTTTTGCTTTCAATCTCGTGTTTCAATTCATCAAGTTGCTTTAACAAACTATCCAGCTTGCGTTGCTCACCTTCAGTGAGTGGTGGATGCCTACGCTTGAGCTTGGCTGCATCAAGCATTATAAATCCTGCAAACAGTACGCATAACCCAATGATTAACAACAACAGGGTAATGACAACGTCATTGTTTGTTACCGCAAGTAACAATATGCATACTGATGAAACCATAAAAAATCCTGCTAACATTTTCACAATATTCATAATCAACTCCTCATCCTTATTAATATAAATATATAATTTATTCATAAATAAATAAATTATTATTTTATTAACTTTTTTTCCAACACATGTCAACACATATATGAAATTATTTTATAAACCATTGGATTTATTAAATAATATATAGGGTAGAGGGTGTACTGTCTGTTTTATAAACAGGGTGATATGTTGCATTTAAGACACACTTTGTGTGAATGTTGTAATTTCATCACATATTCTATGTGTTTTACTGTGTCATCTCTGCAACACTGTGATATTTTTGTCACTAAAAAGGATTCTTTCCTATTTTCTTCAGAAAATCTGTGACACATATGACACATACCCTACACACAAAACGCACGAGCATACATATATATAAAATACCCCTGACATATACTGAGTAAATTTAGGAACTTTCTCACAAAGTATATTTCTAAAGTAGTTCTACATTTAAAAACTGTAATATGGGGGTGTTAGTAGCGGAGTAAAATAGGAGGTTTCTCACAATAAAAAAAAACTCCGGCGGGGTAGCCGAAGTTCTTATTAATATCTATGTATATATAACTTGTATAAAAAAGATAATGTAAGTATAATAGAATAATGTTAGCGGGTGTTATATTAAGCACCCCTTAAATTAAAGTAAGAATATTTTAGCATGTTTCTTTTCGACATACAATAGGCTTACATACATCATTTATGCAACACGAGTATTATTTATGCAAGACAGTGACATTATTACTACACCCATAGAAGCCCATATAGGTTTTAACAATACACTTAAAACATATATACAAAAGAAATCTAAACAAGACTTCTTAACTTATGTAAGACTTGTAGCCCCCACCCTTGTAACAGACTTTAAGATGGGAAGACATATTGAAGTATTATGTGATAGACTACAGAAAGTAGCGGAGGGTGACTTAAAAAGGTTAATGATATTCCTGCCACCTCGTTCTAGTAAATCTTTAATAACAAGTAAACTATTTCCATCTTGGTATATAGGACATTTCAGTAATCACGAGATTATGTCTATCTCACACAGTGACCAACTAGCTAGTGACTTTGGGCGTAGTGTTAGGGATATAGTTAATGATGAACAGTTCCAACGTATCTTCAAGGGTGTGTCCCTACGGAGTGATGTGAAGGCTGCTGGTAAGTGGAAGACTAATCATAATGGTTCTTACTATGCTGCAGGTGTCAGGTCACAGATTGCTGGTCGTGGTGCGCACCTAGCATTACTGGATGATGTTATGTCTGAGGAGGATTCATTCTCAGAGGCAGGGCGTAGGTACATTAAAGAATGGTGGCCTAGTGGTCTACGTACACGCTTAATGCCTAATGGTGCTATTATTATTATTAATACAAGATATCACTACGATGATTTGTGTGGTTGGTTATTAAAACAAGAAAATGAATTAACAGAAAACAAATGGGAAGTAATTAGTATACCAGCATGGCTAGACGAGACAGCTGCAAACCTATTAGGTTTAGAAGAAGGTGGTAGTTATTTTCCTGAGTGGAAACCAGATGAGGTATTAAGAACAGATGAACAAGAAATACGGGCTAGTAATGGGTCTAGGTATTGGGACGCTTTGTACATGCAAAATCCGTCACCAGATGAAGGTGGGATTATCAAGAAATCCTGGTTTGAGTGGTGGGAGTATGAAGACCCACCGCAATGCGAGATTGTTATCCAGACTTATGACACAGCCTTCTCGACAAGGAAGACGGCAGACTACAGTGTCATCCAAACGTGGGGTATCTTTCACCAAGTCGAAGAAGATGAATATGGCATAGAGTCAGTAGTACCTAATCTAATTTTACTTGGCAATGTAAAAGATAGGTTTGAATATCCAGACCTACGGCGTACAGCACAGTTTCTTTTTCAAAAACATAAACCCGATATATGTATTGTAGAAAAGAAAGCATCAGGACAATCTTTAATACAAGATATGCGTAAAGCCGGACTACCTGTACTAGAGTATATGCCTGACAGGGATAAGGTATCTCGTGTTTATTCTGCCACACCAATCATGGAATCAGGACGGCTTTACATACCAAGCGGTAAAGAATGGGCAAAGGATTTATTTGATGAGTGTCTAGCATTTCCAAATGGCGCACACGATGACCAAGTAGATGCAATGACTATGGCAATACATTATATGAAGGATAGCTGGAACGTGACACATCCTGAAGACCCTAGCTGGGAAGATGATTATAATCCCCGTAGACAAAAGAGGGTTGGATACTGGAGGACTTAGTGCTATAATAAGGTCATCCATAATTTATTAGGAGTAAGTTAAATGGTTATGAAAAAGAAAAGCAAGGGCTATCGTGCTGGCGGCAAGATGAAAAGCAAAGGTTATCGTGCTGGTGGTAAAATGAAAAGTAAAATGATGAGTAAGGGAGGCAAGGCTTCAGGAATGTCAGTAGCAAAACTACGGACTGAAGCTAAGAAAAAGGGGTACAAGTTGGTTAAAGCTTAATGGCTTACCTGCAAAGCAATATCCCACATTTTAAATGTTGGGTACGTCGTGAGTATACCCATAACCACGAAGCTTATCATGGAGAGTTTTTACACGCTATGGCAATTGCTGTCACAACAATGCCAAATAGATGTTTAAGTTTTCAAGTTATTTTTACTGGTATAGCACCAGAAGGAGAGGAAGAGGACACAGTACATGGTGGAGCTATGTGGGCTAGGATGCCTATCACGGCTCTTGTAGGAGATGTTCCTTTAGAAGAGTGGCCTGAACCTATGGATGTTCATAATGCTCAACCTTGGGATTGCTCCTCAAACCACCATGCAGTGTATGTTCTAGATAGAGCAACACCTTGTCCGTGGTTAGCTAAGATAGATGGTAACATGTATCCTGCTAATTATTTATTTACTGTTGACTATACAGAAAGTGAAATAGCGGATGACCCTGCACAACATAAGCAAAGTCATGTTATGTGTTTATTAGATGCAGGAGAACGGACAGGTAATATTGTTGCACTACCTAATAATCGAGTAAGAGTAACACACCCTGCTTGGTTTGAAACAGGAGAAGGCGCACCAGACTTTAAACCTTCTGCTCACACACATTATAGTAAAAGTGATTTAGATTATACACTAGACACAAATAGAATATTTGATAATTTATATAATGAATAAACCACGTATACCAAGAAAGAAGGGACAACCTGCAGGGAGTAAGAAACACTCTGACCTGTATACTGATGAGAATCCAAAAGGTACTATCCGTGGTTTAAAGTTTGACACACCTGCTAATTCTAAATCTAGTGTTACTAAGATACGGCGTAGTGGTAAAACACACGCACATAAAATACAAGCTGCTATTGCAATGGAACAAAGAGCAAAGGTTGCTGGTAAAAAACAATCTGCTTCAATTTATAGAAAGTATATAAATGACATGAAACAGAAAACCAAACAACGTAGGAAAGCATAATGGCTACAGAAAAAAATCCATACGACCAAATACCAACTGATAATGTAATACAAATAAAAGCAGAAGACCCTATGTCTGCTAATGTTTCCTATCAAGTTGACCCTGAAACAGGAGAGGTTGAAGTAGACTTCCAAGCAGAAGGTGCGGAGATAGAAGTTGAAATTGAAATTGAGTCTGAGTTTTATGAAAACCTTGTAGATAAACTAGATGAAGATACGTTAGAAGAAATTGGTCATACAGTAATTGATAAATTTGAAGCAGATAAAGATTCTCGTGCTGAATGGGAGTCTATGTTTGAACGTGGTTTTGACCTTCTTGGTTTAAAACTAGAAGATACTACAGAACCTTTTGAAGGGGCTGCTACTGCTGTTCACCCACTGCTTATTGAGTCAGCTGTTAAGTTTCAATCTAAAGCATCACAAGAACTGTTTCCTTCTAAAGGACCAGTAAAAGCCCAAGTGCTTGGTAATGCTACAGTAGAAAAACAACAACAAGCTAATCGTGTTCAAAACTTTATGAACTATCAAGTTACAACACAGATGCCTGAATACTTTGATGAGTTTGAACGTATGTTGTTTCACTTACCTTTGATTGGCTCTTCAATTAAAAAGATTTACTATGACTCAAGTCTTGGTCGTCCTGTCTCTGAGTTTGTTCCTATTGACCAATTCTATGTATCTTATTATGCTTCCGACCTTAGAAGGGCAGATAGATATACACATGTTATATATCGTAGTCCTGTTGATATAGCTCGTTGTATGGAAGCTGGCATGTATGCTGATATTGAACTTCCTAATGCTGGTATACCTGAATTATCTGGTATGGCATCTAAGATGGATAATGTATTAGGTTTATCACCAGCAGGAGACAATGACCCTCAGTATGTATTACTTGAACAACATTGTTATCTAGAACTGCCGGAAGATAAAATGCATGAAGGTAAAACCGCATGTCCTTATATTGTAACTATAGAACAATCAAGTGGTTCTGTTTTATCTATTCGCCGTAATTGGAATGAGGGAGATGAACGATATGAGAAGAAGATGCACTTCACCCATTACCGATATGTTCCTGGTTTTGGTTTCTATGGGCTGGGGCTTATTCACTTTCTTGGGAATCTTACTATGTCTGCCACTGCTGCTATGCGCAGTCTTTTGGACGCAGGGCAGTTTGCTAATCTACCGGGTGGATTTAAAGCTAAAGGAGTACGAATCGTGGGTGACAATGACCCGATTGCTCCGGGTGAGTTTAAAGAAGTGGAAGCTACGGGCGTTGACCTATCTAAGGCTATTGTTCCTCTTCCCTTTAAAGAGCCTTCTGGCACTTTGTTTAACATGCTCAGTTTTGTTACAGGGGCTGGTCAAAAATTTGCAGACTCCACAGAACAAGTAATTTCAGACAGTGGAGGCTATGGTCCTGTAGGCACAACTATGGCATTGCTTGAGGCTTCAAGTAAATTCTTTACTGCTATTCATAAAAGACTACACAAGGCACAGGGAGATGAGTTTAAGATTCTTGCTCGTGTTGACTATGAGTATCTACCTAATGAGTATCCTTATAAACTTCCGGGTTGTCTTGAAAAAATATTTAAGAAAGACTTTAATGGTGATGTAGATATTATTCCAATATCTGACCCTAATATTCCATCAAATGCCCAGCGTATGATGCTTATTCAAATGGTACAACAGATTGCAGCACAGTCTCCTCCTGACATGTTTGATATGGAAGAAATTAATAGGATGCTTCTTACAACTGCAAACGTACCTAATGTAGATAAAATAATGCCTTTGAAAAAAGAAGCAATGCCCCAAGACCCTTTATCAGATATTAAAGACGCTAATAAAGGAACTCCTATCAAAGCATTTAAAGGACAGAACCATGATGCACATATGCAGGTTAAAGGTTCTTATATACAAGACCCAATGAATCAACAAACAAATCCTGCATTTGCTAAAGTTGCTGGTGCGTTACAAGCTAATATATCAGAACATGCAATGTTAAAATATGAAGAGCAAATTGAAGGATTAACTATGCAAGCTATGCAAAATCCACAAGCTGCGGCTATGTTATCGCAAATGCCTGACCCCGTTGCTGCAATGCAAGCACAAGCTGCACAACAAATTATGCAAGCAGGTATGGCTATGGCACAACAAAAACAAGCTGGTACACCTGAAGCTCAAATGGTACAACTAGAATCACAACGCCTTGGTGTTGAACAAGATAAAGTACAAGCTCAGATGGCTAATAAACAAGTTGATGCTGCGCTTAAACAACGTGACCTTGATTTAAAAGAACAGAAAATTATTCTTGATGCGCAGAAAGCTGGTGCTAGTGACGCACTAAAGGATGCTCAGAAAGAAGAGGACAGAAATAATAAACGTGTTCTCAAAGCTATGGACTTGATTGGTGACTTAATGAAGGCACAAGAGAGCAATGAACTAGAGGAGTCAAAAGTAGTTGCAAATCTTTTAATGAACTTTATTAAAGAAGGTAAAAATATTTGACACTCTATGAAAATTTAGTTAAAGAACTTCAAAAAGAAATTGATGAAGTAAAAAATTCGCTTGCGTATGGAAGTGTTTCGGATTATCCTAGTTATCGTGAAGCTGTTGGAAAAATCAATGGCTTTGAGATTTCAATTAGTATAATTAAAGATACTACCAATAGATATATCGAAGAGGATTAATATGCAAGCAATTTCTAATGCAATAAAAAATGATGAATGGATTACAGATGCTGAAGTTCCTGACCCAGAAATTTTACCTGAAATACCAGGTTATAATGTTTTGGTACGGCCTGTATCTGTTAAATCTGAAACTAAAGGTGGAATCATACTACCTGACTCTATCAAATCGGATATGGCCTACCTTACTACAGTGGGCAGGGTCTTACGAGTGGGTAATCTTGCTTATGCTGATAATAAATTTAAAGGTCGTCCTTGGTGTAAAGAAGGTGACTATATTTGTTATGGAAAGCATAGTGGTACTAAGTTCTTTTATAAAGGCACTCAGCTATTGCTTATTTTCGATGACGATGTTAAAATGGTAGTCGAGGATTCAAAAGATTTAGACCCTACCTATAATTTATCTAAGTAAGCACTATTGCAAAATAATAATTTATAATATATAATATATACATATGAACAGCGTAATTCGTCTTTTTCGCTGTGGACGTTAAAAGGAGTAAAACTATGTCACAGACTGAATGGTCTACGATTGAGCCTACAAAGGCTGACGAACAAGAAAAAATACAATATGAAATAGAAGGAGAAGAGCCAGAGCAACAGGTAGAAGCTGTAGCTCCTGAAAAAAAAGAAGAAGCTCCTTTACAAGAAGAACAACCTCAAACTTCTGTTGAAGAAACTACTGAATTACAAGAACCAAAAGAACTTGATGGTATAGAGACTTCAGGCGCACAGAAAAGAATTAGGCAACTTGTAAAACAAAAAAAAGAACGAGAAGAAGAAGTAGAACAATTAGTTGCCGCTAATAAAGAAATGCAGTTAAAGCTGCAGTCTCAAGAAGATAATTATAAAAAAGCATTATTAGAAAATGCAACATCTTCTGAAGGTCAAGTTAAAGAGAGACTTGAATTAGCTAGAGATGCTTACAAACGTGCTGTAGATAGCGGAGACTCTGACTTAATCTTACGAGCGCAAGAAGCTTTAAATTCTGCACAACAGGATACTACTCGTTTTGCTGACTATAAAAAAGAACTAGATTCTTATACAGTACAACAAGAACAAGCGCAACCACAAGCTGTTCAACCAGCACCTGCTTATCAAGGATACGATGAAAAGGCCGTTATATGGGCGCATAAAAATGAATGGTTTAACTCAGACCAAGTTATGACAGCTGCTGCTCTTGCAATTGATGCGCAGCTAAAAGAAGAAGGATATAACCCTTCTGAAGATGAATTTTATATGGAAGTAGATAAGCGTATTGCTAATACATTTCCACATAAATTTGGTGGCAATAATACTACCAACCCCGTACCGCAGGAAACGTCACAACCTGCTCAAGTGGTCGCTGGAGCTTCACGCACTCCATCAACCTCATCAAATAAGAAAGTAAAACTCACACAAGAGGATGTACGTCTTGCTAATAAGTGGGGTATATCACTTGAACAGTATGCAGCCGAGAAACTCAAAGTTGAAAATTCTGATGGCGAATATACTACAATTAACCGATAGCGTGGAGGAAACCCGATGACAAGTAAAAACACACGAGAAACACAGAGTCGTGAACTGGAAACCAGAGAACAAGAAACATACGAATATCGTGAACCTAATCTTTTAGATATTCCTGATTCTGTAAACAATAGATTTACAAATGACGGAATGACACTTCGTTGGATACGTATAACCCTAAAAGGACAGGATGACTATACAAATGTAGGTAAGCGACTAGCTGAAGGCTGGGAGTTTGTTAATCTGGATGAAGTTCCTGAAATGGCACATACTTCAATGGTGAAGGATGATGGTCGTTACAAAGGTACAATATGTCGAGGAGATTTAGCCCTTGTCAAAATGCCGAAAGGCAAAGCTATGGCTCGACAAAAACACTTTGAAAATGCATCTGCGGAGATGGTACATGCTGTTAATTCACAGCTTGAGAATGCTGGTGACCGCCGTATGCCTATTTCAAACTCAAGTAAAACAAATGTAACTAAAGGCCGTTCTCCACAATTTGATTAAAAAGGAAAACGAAGTTTAGTTACAGAAACTTAGACACTGAAGGAGAAAATATATGTCTACTACTAAAGTCACTGGACTTCAGCCTTCTCGTGTTCGTGGTGCTGCACCAAACAGTAACGGCCTGAATGAATATCCTATTGCTTCAGGTGCTACAGCAATGTATACAGGTACGCCTGTACGTATTGCCTCTGGTACACTTACACCGTGTGTAACCTCAACCGAAGTGCCTGTAGGTACTTTCCAAGGTTGTCGTTATGTCGAAGACGGGGAACAAAAATTTAAACCTTATTATTCTGGCGTGTCTGCTACAGATATCGTTGGTCTAGTAAATGATAACCCTGGACAAACTTACATCATTTCTTCAAACGCTACTGTTGCCGCTGGCATTGTAGGAAGAAATGTAGAAGTTAGCTCAATTGCTGGTGGTTCTACCTTTACTGGTAAATCAACCATTGTTGCTAAAACAACTGCTGGTACAACTGGTAAAACTACAAATGGTTTGCTACGTATCATCAATATTGTTGATGAGCCTAATAACGCTGCTGGAGATGCATTCACTAAATTGGAAGTCGCATTTAACTATGATGCTACCGATTATCAGAATGTTGTAACTTCAGCCGTAGTAACTACAACTAACTAAGGGAGATAAATAATAATGGCTATTAATCGTGCAAGTATTGCAAAAGAGCTTCTCCCTGGTCTTAACGCCGTGTTCGGCCTTGAGTATGGGGAAGTCTCTGATGAACACGCTCCACTGTTTGAAACTGAAAACAGTGACCGTGCATTTGAAGAAGAGGTTCTCTTCACAGGCTTCGGCACTGCACCTGTAAAAGGTGAAGGTGCTGCTGTTTCTTATGACGATGCTTCTGAAAGCTTTACATCTCGTTACACACACGAGACTATTGCTCTTGGATTCGCTGTCACAGAAGAAGCTATGGAAGATAATCTTTATGACACATTCGCCAAGTTACGTGCCAAAGGTTTGGCTCGTGCTATGGCTAATACAAAACAAGTTAAAGCTGCTGATGTATTTAACAATGGTTTTAACGCAAGCTTTGCTGGTGGTGATGGACAACCGTTCTTCTCCGCTTCGCACCCAACTATCGGTGATGGCAACCAAAGCAACCTGCTTACAGGTGCTGACTTGTCAGAAGCTTCACTGGAAACTGCTCTTATCAGCATTTCCAAAATCAAAGATGACCGTGGTATCTTAATCGGCGCACAAGCCGAAAGCCTCCACATTCCATCTGACTTGGCATTTGTCGCTGACCAAATCTTGAACAGCACAATGTCAACAACAATTGGGGTTAACCCAACAACTGCAGCTAATGGTGCAACAAATGTTAATGACATTAACTCCATTCGTAATCAAGGTCTTATGCCGGGTGGGTTCTTTGTGAACCGCCGTTTCACGGATACTAATGCCTTCTACATCAAAACTGATGTTCCGAATGGTGCTAAAATGTTTGTACGTTCACCACTGCAAACTAAGATGGAACCAGATTTCGATACAGGAAACCTTCGCTTTAAAGCTCGTGAGCGTTATAGCTTTGGCTTCTCTGATTGGAGAGGTTACTTTGGTAATGCTGGTTCTTCCTAAGAACTAGTTTATCTATAAAAACTTAATTAAAGTTTATGGGGAAAGGTCGTTGTATCTTTCCCTTTTTTTGTGTATAATAGGTGTATCTGATTATAACTAGGAGTATTAATATGACAACAAATGTTAGAGTATCTTTTGTGTCTACGTCAGGAGATGCAGTTGATGCGGCAACTGGAAAAGCTGTAAAAGATACAAGAATACGTGCTATTCATGCTACAGGTGTTGGTGACTTTATAATTGCTGGAACATCTACAGACCCTTTTGGTACTGTAACAGGTAATATAATTAAGTTTACAAATACAACAGCAAATGATTTAACAGACCAAAGCTATAGTGATAATGGTATTAGAATGACAGGAACTGTATCTGTTGCTTTACCAGTTAGCGCAGCAACTGTGACTATTTATTATGGCTAATTATACATATCTTGTAAATGATATTATTGAGACTACAGAAAATGATGGCACAGAGTTTGTCAATCATATTCCTAAACTTGTTAATCGTGCAGAAGAGAGACTAACAAAAGCTCTTGATGATTATGGTCTTGTAACTGTGACATCTATTACGCTTTCTGCTGGAACAAATGATTATACATTACCAACAGGAACAAGACTAGTTAAGAATATTAATATTACAAACAATGGCACTAAAATTAATTTACTTCAAAGAACGGATGAATTTATAAATGATTACTGGCCTGTATCAGCAAGCACTGGAACTCCCAAGTACTATGCAAAGAGAACAAATACGCAAGTTCGTTTTGCCCCTACAGCTAGTGCTGATTACAGCGGAGAACTTGTATACATTACTAGGCCAACAACTTTGACTAGCGCAACAGATAGTAATTACTTTAGTGAGTTTTGTTATGACGCTTTGTATGCAGCTTGTATGTCAGAGGCTTTAGGTTTTATGAAAAACTATACAGCTAAACAAGTATATGAACAACAATATCAAAACTCAGTAGGTTTACTGCGTAACCAATCAAGAAGAACACGCCGTGATGATATGCAAACTCCTGCTTCGACAGGTGGCGGCGATAACACAATCGAAGGAGGATTGTAATGGCAGGTAAAACAGAAATAATAAAAGCAATAGCAAGCCTTGGTAAAGCAGCTGCTAATAAACAATTTGGTAAAAAAGCTGTTGACTCTGCAGTTAAGTCTGAAAAAGCTAAAGAACGTTTTGCGAAAGCGCAACTACGTAAAAAGAAAAAAAGTGATGCAGAAAAAAAATTAAAAGATAAAAAAATAAAAAGTAAAGGTGCGGGAGCTACAGGAGTTCGCCGCCGTCAAAAAATGAGGGCAGAAGATAAAGCGAAGGCAGCATATGAAAAGTTTGAAAAGGCTACTAGTAAAATTAAAAAAACTGAATCTATCAAAGACTTTCTTAAACGTGGTGGAGAAATTAGTGAGCTTCCTCGTTCAATGCAAGCATTTTATAGAAAAGAAGTTGAAAAAGAATTAAAAGGTCAAACATCTAAACCTCTTCGTGAACTTCGTCAATCACAAACTGATAGAAAAAAAAGAAGACAAGCTCGTAAACTTACAGAGGGTAAGGAAACTACAGAAGCTTTTGAAAGAAGAATATCACAAGAAGCAAGAGCAGGTGGTGTAGAAGATGTAGGAGCTAGAGGTTCTCAACGTGGTTCACAACGTGACCCTCTTTATGAATATGAGCGTAGTCAAGCTGCTGCGTTTCTTAGAGGTAAAGATTCACCTCAGTCAGAATCAAATATTCAAGATTTAGTAGAAATGTTTACAACCAAAAAGAAGGGCGGTACTTTAGGTCGTGGTATGGGTAAAGCTCTTCGAGGTGGTGGAAAGGTAATAAAATAATGTCAAAAGGTAAACTTGTAAGAACTCTTCTTCAAAAACAAGGCAAACAAAAGAAACCAATAATGGATGATAAAGGAAAACCTGTAGCTAGAGATAAAACTACTCCTGAGTCTAAAGATGCTCGTGCGCCTAAAAGTAAGCAAACTAAAAAACAAGTAAAAGCAGATACTGCTGCAAAAGCTAGAATAGGTAGAGCTAAAGATGTAAAAAGAGAAATGCAAAAGCGTAGTAAAAGCGTTATACGAGAACGTGATACTAGACCTAGCGTAAATACTTTATCTAAGATAGACCAAAAAGAAACAGAGTATGATAAGTTTGTTATAGGTGTTAAAAGAAGTTTAATTAGTAAACAAAGAAAAGGAGAACCTGCTACTTATAAAGGCACAGATTATTCTGATGTTCTTTCTAAAAGAAAAGGCATTAAATCTGGAACTACTAAAAAGTCAGGGGGCGGTAAACTTCGTGGAATGGGTGTAGCTCTTCGTGGCGGTGGAAAGGTAACGAAAAGATAATGGGAAAAAGAATGAGTAACTCTAGTGATGAAAAATTAAGAAAAGAAAGTAATCCTACCAGAAAACAAAAAACTGTAGACCAAGATGCTATGGATACTACAAAACTTCTTAAAGAAGAAGGTGTTGAAAATGTTATGAATAAGTTAGGTGGAAAAAAACAAAAAGATGGTTCTTATGTTTTTAAAAGCACTGGTGGTTTAATTAATGGTCGTCCTACAGGTAAAGGCAAAGGAGCAGCAAGGTCAATATAATGGCAAAAAAATTTCCTGATTTAACTGGTGATGGTAAAGTTACTCAAAAAGATATCCTTATGGGTAGGGGTGTTTCTTTAGCTAAAGGTGGACGTATTGCTTATAAAAAAGAAGGTAGCAGTATTAATCAAGATAAAATTGATAAAGTTGCTAAAGGTTTAAAAAAAGCTAGTGCAACACATGCTAAACAATCTAAAGTTTTATCTACTGTAAAATTAAAAACAGGAAGCCGTGTAAACGAAGCAGGTAACTATACTAAACCAGAAATGAGAAAGCGTCAATTTAATCGTATTAAAGCTGGTAGTAAGGGCGGCAAGCCGGGTCAGTGGTCTGCTCGTAAAGCTCAGATGCTTGCAAAAGCTTATAAAGATGCAGGTGGAGGCTACAAATCGTAGTATGATATATGGCAAAATCAAAGTCACAAGAGTCTCTTACCAACTGGACAAAACAAAAATGGAGAACAAAGAGTGGTAAGAAGTCAAGCAAGACGGGCGAAAGATACTTACCAGAGGCGGCTATTAAAGCACTCACCCCACAGGAATATGCGGCGACTTCGAGAGCTAAAAGAAAAGGAACTAAGGCAGGAAAGCAATTTGTTAAGCAGCCTAAAGCTATAGCAAAGAAAACAGCACAATATCGTAAAGCTAAAAAAGGTGGTAAGATTGGTAAAGCACCGCACAATAGAATATACTAAGGAGAAGTAAAATGGCAATATCTAGTTTGATAAAAGCAGCAAAAAAAGCAGGAATGAAAAAATCTACAGCAAAAAAACCAAAAGTAGAAAATGCAAAACCAAAAACTTTTGAATCTGAACTTAAAAATATTCGAGGAATGGCTTTAAAAGATGAAACAAGAAATAATAAATTATTACAACTTTATAAGAAATATGATAAAAAAATTCCAGCAAAACTTGCTAAACCTGTTCAAAGAAAAAAGGGTGGTAAAATAGGCGGCGCACCTCATAATAGGTTATATTAATGTCTAAAAAGAAAGACCCAAGATTAGCAAAAGCAGGAGTAACTGGTTATAATAAACCAAAGCGCACTCCTAATCACAAAACTAAATCTCATGTTGTTGTGGCTAAAGAGGGTGACAAAGTAAAGACTATTCGATTTGGTCAGCAAGGAGTTAGAGGTGCTGGTAAGAACCCAACAACTGCAAAAGATAAAGCTCGTAAGCGGTCTTATTATGCACGACATAATGCACAAGGTAAACCTACAACAAAACTAAGTGCAAAATATTGGAGTCATAAAGTTAAATGGTAAAGAGGGTAATAGAGAGGATAAATAAGTGGACCCCATCAGTACAGGATTGGCAGGTATTGCATTAGTACAAAAGTCTGTTGACTTTATTAAATCTAATATACAAACTGCAAATGATATTAAAGATATTGCTGGGGCTATTGACGGATTGTTTCAAGGTGAGAAACAAATTCAAAAAGATAGGTTTGGCGATAAATCTATAATAGGTCAAACTAAAGATGTAGCAACAAGTGTTATTGATGCAAAGTTAGCTCAAGAAAGTATGGATGAAATGAGACAGCTTGTTGATGCTAGATTTGGATTTGGAACATGGCAAGAGATTATTAATGAAAGAGCCAAGCGTATCCAAGAAGAAAAAGAAGCTGAAAAAGAAAGAGCTAGGATAGCAAGACAGAAACGTCAGGAAATAGTAGATAACTTTCAAACAGCTGGTATAGCTGCTGCTATTATAGGTGTTGTTATATTAGCAATATTAGTATATTTTAAACTAGGATAATTATGGTTGTATCAAGAAGCTCTATATCACAACAAATAAAACGCCCTCCCTCTAAAAAGAAAAAGAAGAGGAATAAAAAGAAAGCAAGGAGACCATAAATGGCAACATCAGGTACATATAGCTTTTCAATGGACATTGATGAAGTAATCCAAGAAGCTATGGAAATGATAGGAGGCGAAGCTACACTTGGCGAAGAACCTCGTTCTGCTCGTAGGTCTATTAATTTGCTTTTACAAGATTGGCAAAATCGTGGTATTCAACTCTGGACAATTGGTACTACTGCTGTAACTGTAACAACAAGCACAACTAGCTATGACCTTGGTTCAGAAAACATTGATGTACTTGAAGCTGTAGTAAATAGAAGTAATATTGACTTACAGCTTGAACGTATTAGTATGGAGGAGTATTTAAAAGTTCCTCGTAAAGGACAGACAGGCAGACCAACACAGTTTGCTGTTAGAAGAGAACGTGATAAATCTGTTGTATTCTTATGGCCTGTTCCTGAAAATAGTACAGATGTTGTTAAGTTTGAAACTGTAAAATATATACAAGATGTAACAAGGTCAAACCAAAATGCAGATGTGTCTCGTAGATTCTTACCTTGTCTTACTGCTGGCACAGCTTACTTTATGTCTATGAAACGACCCGGTGTAGATGCAGGACGTATTCAAATGTTAAAACAAGAATATGAAGAAAGGCTAATGAGGGCGCAAGAAGAAGATAAAGAACGTGCAAGTATGTACATCACACCTCGTCTGAACTATGTATAATGGCAAGGAAAACATTAGGCATCTGTGATATTTGTGGTTTTCGCTATGAACTACGTGAGCTAAAAAAGAATAGTTATGGAATGATGGTTTGTCCTGCAGATTACGAAGGCAAATATGATTTAAACAATCATCCTCAAAATAGAATAGCTTCTGTTAAAGATGATGAAAATATAAAGGATGCTAGACCACAAAGACCTGCTTTAGTTTCGGCTGTTCCAGTATCTGCGTGGCTACCAAGTATTTAAATGGCTCGTGGTAAATATACAAAAGCAGAATGTGATATTTGTGGATTCTCTTTTCCAAGAAGTAGATTACGCAAAAATAGTTTTAACTTGTGGGTTTGTCCTAATGATTGGGATGGGTCATACGATAGAGTAATACATCCACAAAACAAATCTCCTGACTTACGTGATAATAGTCAGTATGTAATGAATGCAAGACCAGAGCCTAATTTTGACCGCAATGTAAATTGGGAAGATGCAGACCAAATTCATACAATTATTTATCAGTATGAGTTATTAGATAAGTATTGGAACGCAGTATAAATGGCAGATTTAACGGGTAAAAAAATTGCAAATACCTATAAGGATTTGTTACAGATTAATTCTAGTGCTTCTAATAGTGGTATAGATGAAACACTTCGTCGTGTTCAGGATGGGGCTGGTACTAACTCTTCATTAAAACTTTCTCAAACTTCTGCTGCATTTACAGGTAATGTAAGTGTTGCAGGTAGTTTAAAAGTTACTGGTACATTTCAACCAACTAATATACAAGCTACAAATATTGTAGCTACAAGTATTACAACTGATTCTTTAAATGCTGGTACGCTTATATTTCAAGATGTAAGTGTAAGTAGTCTTAGAACTGGTAATTTATTTGCTACAACTGTTAGTGCTGGCACGATAAGTGCAACAACAGTAGATGCGACAAATATACTGGTTGGTGGTGAACCTGCTGCTACATCTTCTACAGTTGCTGCACTTTCTGCTACACTAGAAACACGTATTGCAGGAGTATCCTCTACTTTTGCTTCAACATCTGCGACACTTAATACACGCATTGATGCTGTATCTGTTCTCACTAAAACTAATTTAGATGCTATATCATCCGTTAATACAATTGCATTAGCGGCGGCAAGTGCTGGCACATCAGCTACTTTAGAAACACGTATAGCTGCTGTAAGCTCTACTATGGCTACTAGTATTGCTACTGTATCTGCTGCTCTTGAAACACGTATAGCTGCTGTAAGTGCAGAAGTATCTGCTGTAAAAGCTTTAGTAACGGCTACTAATGCTTCTGCTATTGCTGCTAACACTTCAGCTATAGCAGTAGCTCAAACATCTATTGCTGCTAATACAAGTCTTATTACAGCTTTATCAGCTACCTTAGAATCACGTATTGCTACAGTTAGTTCTACTATGGCTACTAGTATTGCTACTGTATCTGCAACACTAGAATCAAGAATAGCTGCAGTGTCTTCTACCTTTGCATCTACATCAGCAACTTTAAATACAAGAATAGATGCTGTATCGGTATTAACTAAAACTAACCTAGATGCTATTGCATCAGTAAATACTATAGCAGTAGCAGCTGCAAGTGCTGGCACATCTGCTACACTAGAAACTAGAGTTGCTGCAGTATCTGCATTAGTACCTGCACTATCTGCTACTATGGCAACTAGTATTAATAATTCTAATACAGCTATTGCTGCAGTATCAGTATTGACAAAAACTAATTTAGATGCTATAGCGTCTGTTAATACTATTGCTCTTGCAGCTGCTAGTGCAGCAACATCAGCTACACTTGAAACTAGAATAGCTGCAGTATCTGCTTTAGTTCCGGCTTTGTCAGCTACGATGGCTACAAGTATTAATAATAGTAACACACAGATAGCTACAGTATCTGCTTTAGTTCCTTCACTATCAGCTACAATGGCTACATCTATATCTAATGCAAACGCTGCGGCTGTGGCATTTGCCATTGCATTAGGATAACTTTTGGAGTATAATAAGCTATGGCTAATTCATTTAAAATAAAAACAGACACAGCTGTTGGAACAAGTCCAGCTACTATTTATACTTGTCCTAGTTCAACTGAAACAACTATTATTGGTTTGTCTATTGCAAACATTGTTGCTTCACAAATTACTGCTGATGTACAATTAGAAAATAATGATGGCGATAATATTTATTTAATTAAAGCTGCTCCTATTCCTGTAGGTAGTACATTAGTTGTTGTGGGTGGCGACCAAAAGGTTGTCATGGAAGCATCAGACGTATTGAAGGTAACAACAAACACAGCATCTTCTGGTGATGTTGCGTTGTCTATATTGGAGATTACCTAATGGCGATTAGTAAAATTACATCAGATGCTATAGATGCAACTGGTTTTAATTTAGACAGTAATACACTGACTATTGATGCCACAAATAATCGAGTTGGAGTTGGAGAAGGCACTCCCCTTGCAACGCTTCATGTGAAAAATGCTACTGATATAAACATGGACAATAATGCCGCAGGTCAGTTAAATATTACAGGCAATGGTTACACTGGTTCAATTGCTCTTAATGCAACAGGTATGCAGATATACCACAACTCTGATGTGCGCTCGATAATCTTTGGAACCAATGAAACAGAACGTGTACGTATCCAATCAGGCGGCGGCATATCATTCAACGGCGACACTGCTTCAACGAATGCACTTGATGACTATGAGGAAGGAGATTGGATACCAACTCTTACTGGTACTGCTACTGCTTTAGCGGAAATTCGTCATGCTTCTTACATTAAAATTGGAAGAAAAGTTACAGCACAGGCTTATCTAATTTTTGCTACTGACACTGATGGAAGCTCAGTAAAAATAACACTGCCATTTACTAGTCACAATGTATCAAGTGGCTGGCAAGCAGGTGTTATAGCATTTAATACTGGATTTACTGGTGACCATGTAATTATTGCTCCAAACTCAACCAACATGGAAATAAGGCGTGGAAGTGGTGGAAGTGCAAGGCTTTATTCTGAATATAGCACTAAATCTATAATTTTTGGAATTACATATATAACGGCTTAACAGGAAAACAATTAATGGCATACATAGGACAAAACGCTGACGGAAACTTCACCACATCGGTATCGAAAGATACCTTTAGTGGTAACGGTTCTGCTACGGCATTTACTTTGTCCGAAGCCGCAACGACAAATACTGTTGATGTATTTGTAGAAAACATACGGCAAGAGCCGACAACAGCATATTCTGTAGATGGCACTACACTTACATTTACAGCCGCACCTGTAACAGGCACAAACAATATATATGTCGTAAATCGTGGACCGATACAGCTTTCTGCAAGTCATCCTGCGGCACAGTCTTTGTCTGCTTTTAGTGCAACAATAACTAATGATTTGACTGTTGATACTAATACTCTTTTTGTAGATGCCTCTGAGAACAAGGTGGGCATTGGAACAACAACAGTAACAGATGCAGGCGTTGCTATAACACCAAGCGTTACTCGTGCAGGTGGTTGGGATGCACACCTTGCTTTGCAATCTACAGCCGCAGATGACTTTCCTGCTCTTTTGTTTTCTAATGCGGCAACAAATAGGTATGGGGGTATAGTTTCTACAAATGACGCATCTGGCAATGTTGCAAATAATGCCACTGCGGCAATAGACTTTCTAATGACATCTTCAACAGATGGTAATATTAATATCAGAACCAATACTGCCGTTGGCACTAGCGCACCCGTATCAAACTGGCAGTTTACGCATGACGGTAATTTAAAAGCACTGGTAAATGGAAATGGGATTGATTTCAGTGCATCTGCTGGTAGTAACGCATCATCATCTGTATTAGACGACTATGAAGAAGGGGCTTGGACACCTGTTGTAGCGGCAGGGTGGACAAGTGTTACGTTTCCAAATTCATATCAGTTTGGTAAATATCAAAAAGTTGGAAATGTTGTAGAGGCTTTCTTCTTTTTACAATTTAGCGGAACAAATGCGGGAGCGCATGTGCAAATTAATGGGTTGCCTTATGTAGCGGTAAATGAAACAGCAGGAGCTTTAAGAGGTGGTGCGCTAACATACTTTAATATACCAGTAGATTCATCGGGAATGGTTATGCCTTATGTGTTTCAAAACGCTACTAACTTTAGGCTTTATGCAGGTGATGATGGCGGCGCAAGCACTTTATCAAATGGCAATGCAAGTAATGCCTTTTTGATTGGGTCAGTAAGATATAGGGTAAGTTAATTAACCCGTCTGGAAGTCGGGTTGGACAGGTGGCAATCCCGCCACGATAACACAGGAGACTAAAATGAGTTTAACAAAAGAATTTGAATATGACTGCGAAGTAAGGGGCGAACATAAAAACGTCCAAGTTCGCAAGGCAACAATCGTGAAAGACGATGGTGCAGAGATAAGCCGCACCTACCACAGACACGTTTTGCATTGTCGCACAAAGACAGGTGATACTTGGGGTGATACAGACATCTCTGGTGAAGATGCATCAGTACAGGCGGTGTGTAACGCTGTGTGGACAGACGATGTAAAATCAGCCTATGAAACATTTGCGGATAATCAAGGGACACTCTAATGACTAGACCAAGAGACATAGCCGATAGCATTAACCGCATAAACAGCAGTGCGGCTGACGCTACGGCTGTGACTATTGATAGTAGCGAGAATGTCGGCATCGGGCTTACTGACCCCGACACACCACTAGAAATTCAACGTGGCTCATCAGGCAATGCTTTAAAACTTTCATCAAGTGCAGATGGCGCAAGTGTTTTCCTAGCTTTTGAGCAACAAGAAAGTGGCACTAAACATGTGCGTGGGCGCATTAGGGCGGCAAGTAATGGCGTTGAGGGTGGGCTTATTTTTGAGACAGGTGCGTCTAGTTCTACAAGTGAGCGTATGCGTATTGATAATTCGGGTCGATTGCTGGTAGGCAAAACAACTAACGCAATTGGTACAGCAGGTCACACGTTACAGGCTGATGGATTTTTCTCCGCAACAAGAAGTGCTTCACACTGTGCAGGATTTAATCGTTTATCAGACGATGGTAATGTTGTTGAGATTCGCAAAGATGGTACGCTAGTTGGCTCGATTAATTCTCGTGCTGGAGAATTTATTGCTATCGGTTACAGCGACACATATCTTGAATTTAACGCTGGCTCAAACCAAATAAATCCATCAACAGGTTCGGCGGGTAGAGATAACGCTATTGACTTGGGTTCATCAAGTGCACGTTTTGATGACATCTTTGCCACCAACGGCACAATTCAACCATCTGACCAAAATGAAAAACAAGACATTGCCAGCCTGACATCCGCAGAGATTACAGCCGCTAAAGCTATCAGCAAACTGTTCAAGACCTTCAAATGGAAAGATAAGGTTACATCAAAAGGTGACAGTGCCAGAACACACGCTGGCGTTATCGCACAAGAGGTGCAGTCGGCAATGAGCGATGCAGGGCTTGATGCAACTAAATATGCCTTTTTCTGTTCAGATACATGGTATGAAACATATACGGATGTGCCAGCCGTTGAAGCAAACGAGGAAAACGGAACTGAAGCACAAGACGCATACACTCGCACAGACACCTATAACACAGCCGACGAAGCACCAGAGGGCGCAACAGAAAAAACACGCTTGGGTATTCGTTATCCTGAACTGCTGGCTTTCGTTGGTGCGGCTACTGAACAACGCTTGACAAGCATTGAAGCCCGACTGACAGCACTGGAGAACTCATAAGTGGCATACATAGGTAGACAACAAGATGGTTTCGGAGTTCGTAGTAGGTTTATCTACACTGCTACGTCTAATCAAACCACATTCAATACTGATGACAGCGGCAATGCACTATCATATTCAGACGGTGCATATGTAGATGTTTACCTTAATGGTGTGCTTCTTGACCCTGCTGACTACACGGACACAAGCCTGACAAGCATTGTTTTAGCATCTGGCGCAACAGCAAGCGATATACTAGAGGTTATTGTCTACGATGTGTTTTCTGTATTTAGCGGCACATTTACAAATGGTATTACTACTAGTGATGCGACTGTTACTGGAGACTTAACTGTTAACACTGACGCAACTGTCACTGGTACAATACTAGCAGGGGCTGACTCCGGTGATGCCTTTAATGCTCACTCTAAGTTAAGAGTACAAAAATCTGACCACGCATATCTCCAAATAAAATCCGCAAACAACAAACAAGCTGGTGTTCTTTTAGGTGACACAGATGATGATTTTGTTGGCGGTATGATTTATGACAACTCAACCAATCACTTACAGTTTAATTCTGGTGATGCTGAACGTATGCGCCTCGACAGTTCGGGCAACGTCGGCATCGGCACAAGCACGATTTCAGGAAAATTGACTCTAGCTGGTGATGATGCTTTCGAAGCCATCACACTTAGAGATAACACCTCTTCAGCAAATATGTTCTCCATAACCTGTGCAGAATATACAGGGGCTGGTGGAAATCCTAATAAATTATCAGCCGCAAATAGTTCCGCTATAAGTTTTGAAACTAGCGGTTCAGAACGTATGCGTATCGACAGTTCGGGCAATTTGCTGGTGGGGACTACTGGTTTACCATCGTCAACTAATAAAGGCACTGCGTTAAGACCAGTAAGTCTTGATAGAACAATTATACAAATGTCCTCTGCTTCTGTTGCTACTGGCGTAGAGTTAATCCAATTAAGAAATCCGAATGGTCAAGTGGGTTTTATTGGAACAAATGCAAGTAGCACAACCTATCAAACAACTTCTGATTACCGCCTGAAAGAAAATGTCACAGACATTACAGATGGCATTGCAAGGATAAAGTTGCTTAATCCATCACGCTTTAACTTCATTGTAGACGCAGACACAACAGTAGATGGCTTTCTTGCACACGAAGCACAGGAGGTTGTTCCTGAAGCAGTTAGCGGCGAAAAAGATGCGGTGGATGAAGACGGTAATCCTAACTATCAGGGTATTGACCAAAGCAAACTTGTGCCACTGCTGACAGCCGCATTACAAGAAGCTGTTGCAAAAATAGAAACATTAGAAGCGAAAGTTACAGCACTGGAGAACGCATAAATGCTCGGTGAGTTCTCAATATCAGAAAAGGCGATAGCATTGCAAAACTACTAACTATATGGTAAAATAAGGAAACTATTATGATAACAGAAGAAGCAAAACAAGTAGCCGATGTTGCAGCTGGTGGTGTAACTATTAGTGCATTTATGGCATGGATACCCGAAGCTACGGCTCTTTTATCGTTAGTTTGGGTTTGTATTCGTATATATGAAACAGATACAGTTAGAACAATATTAGGAAAAGAAGAAGATGCCGAGTAGTTATACAACAAGAATTAGATTAGAAAAACAAGCTGATGGTGAAAACGCTAACACTTGGGGATTAAAACTTAATAACAATGTTATTGACCTTGTAGATGAAGCTGTTGCAGGATTTGAACAGATAGATGTTTCTGCTGCTACCTCTGTTTCTCTAACAGGTATTAATGGTACTACTGACCAATCTCGTAATTTTGGTTTAAAATTTATAGGTGCTATTGATGCTGATGTTACAGTAGTAATGCCAGCAGTAGAAAAAATTTACTTTGTAAGAAACGATACATCAGGTGATTACAATTTAATGTTTAAAAATGCAGGTGGTACTGCTGTTACTGGTGTGGGTCAAGGACGTAGTATGATGTTGGCTACAGATGGTACAAACATTACAACTATGGAAGAACCTGACTCAACTGTGTTTGCTAGTGCTGGTACATCTGCTACTCTTAAAACAGAAATAGATGCTAATACTGTAGCTATTGCAGCTAAAGTATCAGTTAAGTTTGCAACAAGCGCAAGCACTGCAGCTTTTGCTACAAGTGCTACTAATGCTACTAATGCTGTTAATGCTACTAATGCTACTAATGCTACTAATATTAATATAAGTACAACTGGTTCAAGCTCTTCTCATAGAATGGTATTTGGACCTGCTAATGATAGCGCAGGAAATCAAGCCTTATTTAAAGATAGCGCAGCTAACTTTTATTATAACCCATCAAGTAATCAACTTAATGTAGGAAGTTTAGTAGCTAGTGGCGATGTAACTGCATTTTCTGATAAAAAACTTAAAGATAATATTGTTACATTAGATGGAACAAAAGCATTTGAAATGAGAGGAGTTTCTTTTACTAAAGATAATAAAGAAAGTTCAGGTGTTATTGCACAAGAATTAGAAGAGATAGCACCAGAACTTGTTTACAATGATTCTGAATATAAAGCAGTTGCTTATGGTAATATTGTTGGTTATTTAATTGAAGCTATTAAACATTTAAAAGAAGAAATAGAAGAATTAAAAGGTAAGGTAAATGGCTCTTCCTAGTTCAGGGACACTAAAAATTTCAGATATTTCAGGTGAGTTTGGAGGCTCTACTCCACACTCATTAAGTGAATATTATCGTGGCGGTAGTCTTGTTCCTAATACATCTAATAATTCTAGTGTTCCTACTAGCGGTCAAATAAAAATAACAAATTTTTACGGTGCTGCTGATAACTTATATTCTGGAACAGTTACTAATGGATACACAAATGTTGACTTTGGTTTTTTAGGTCAGTATTTTTTTAGAGGTTTTAAAAACGGTAACTCTCAACAAGGTTTGTTTACATTAATTAATAGTGTAAATTTTGGTAGTGTTAGTGATAGCTCTGTAGATTTTTTAAGTGGTGCTAATTTAATAGTTTTAGCAGAATCAACAACATCTGGTGCATCTGCCGCAGGTACATTAAACTTTGAAGTTTCAGGAAGTTTTTCTAACTCAGGTTTTTCAACTTTAAAACTTACAACTAATGCTGGCTCAGATACTTTTAATAGAACAGATGCATCCTATTTATCTCAAAACGGAACAACTTCTTGGTCTTGGTCTACTACAATAAATCAAAATCCTTTTGGTACTAATGGTGCAAATATAACAAGCACAACATTTGAATTTAATTAATATGGCATCACAATTAATAAAATTAGATTTTGCTCCCGGTTTTCATAGGGAGTCTACCCAATACTCTGAAGAGGGTAAATGGTATGACGGTAATCGTGTACGTTTTCGTCAGGGTAAACCAGAAAATCTTAGGGGATACCAAAAGTTTAGTGACACAGATATTAATGGTATTGCTCGTGACTTATTAACTTGGACAGATAATAACTCAAGACCTTACCAAGCTTTTGGAACTAACATACAACTGTATACTGTTCAGAATGAAACCTTTTATGATGTAACCCCTATCGTATCTACAGTTAGTGTTAATGGTAACTTTCAAACATTTACTAATAGCACGTTAGTTAAAGTTAGTTCTAACGCTCACTCTGTATCTGTTAATGATAGAATATTATTTACTGATGTTAATGTAAGTCTTGGTGGTAATATTAATATTAATGGAACTAAAACTGCTGTAAGTATAGAAGGTTCTAATCATTTTTTTGTTGATGTAAGTGTTAGTGCTGAGAGTGCAAGTTCTAATCAAGGTACTACAGGGTCTATTAATTTTCTTTTAGATACGCAACAATCAGATGATATTCAAGGTTTAGGTTATGGTGCAGGTGTTTATAATGCAGGTGTTACTGTAGTTGGCGCAAGAGGATGGAATGATGCTGCATCTGAATCTGCTATTACATTTTTAGCAAATCAATGGACACTTGATACTTGGGGTGAAGACCTGCTTGCTTTACGTAGAGGTGATAATCTTTTACATCTTGATATTAGTTTATCTGTAATTCCAACTAGGACTGTTGTTGTAACTGCTTCTCCATCAGCTAATACATTTCTTGTATCACCTAATGATAGACATGTAATATGTTATGGCACTAAGTCTTTTGCTGCTTCTGCTGCTGCACCTATTGATAATATGGTTGTTCGTTGGTCTGACCAAGAAGACTTTACAAACTGGACACCATCTATTAACACTACTTCTGGTGAGGTTGTTCTTACTGAGGGTGCTAAACTTGTAGGTGCTATTCGTTCTAGGAATGCTATTAATATATGGACAGACAAGGCGATGTATATTCAGCAGTTTGTTGGTCCACCTTTTATATTTAGTTTTACACAGGTAGGTTCTAACTGTGGTTTGATTGGTCCACACGCTGCTATTGACTATGATGGTGTATCTTATTGGATGGGTCAAAATAATTTCTTTGCTTACGATGGTCGTGTTCAAACAATGCCTTGCACAATAAGAAGAAAACTATTTGAAGATTTTAACACAACTAACCAAGAGAAAGTTTATGCAGGTATTAATTCAGAATTTAAAGAAATCATTTGGCTGTATCCATTGGCAAATAGTTCAGAACCCAATGCGTATGTAATTTATAATATAGAAGAACGCACATGGGTATATGGTAAATTATTTGAAGATGGTATAGTAACTACATTCCAAGATAGAAATGTGTATCGCACTACACTTATGACAGGACGCACATCAGCTACAGATGATTTGTATGTATGGAGCAATGAGCCTGAAGATGTTTATACAGGGGATGGTAAAGAACTTACATCTTTCTTAGAATCTTCAGAGTTTGATTTAGATACAGGTAAACAGCTTATGTTTATTGATAAACTTATACCTGATTATACATTTGATGCGGGACAACAAATAAACTTTTTTGTAACAATTAAAGATTATCCTGCTGGTACTAAAAAAGAAAAAGGGCCTTTTGTTATAGGACAGAACACAGATAAAGTTAATATGAGAGCTAGGGGAAGAGCAGCAACTGTAAAAGTATCTGGTACTAATACTGGTGGCTGGCGTTGGGGTGGTGTTCGTATGTCGATGCAGGCTGATGGAGAAAGGTAGATGGCTAACTATCCAAGATTCTCTACATACTTTACACCAAAAAGTATTATAGATTTATATGATAGTTTACGTAGTTGGGGTAATGAGCTTGCTCGTGAACTAGATACAAGAGATGCACAAGTAGATGGAAAGCCTTCTACAAAAATATACACAGTAGTATCTGTGAGTGAAATAGGTCGTCCTGCTAATGGTGATGTAGCTTTTGCAGCTAGTGCTGGTAAATATAGAGGGTATGTAAGCGGCACAGGCTGGGTAGATTTTAATTAACGGGCTGGTATATTTCAATAATATATTGTATAATAAGATAATTAACAAGGAAAAATAGTATGGCTTATGGACAAAATATGAACGCACCAATGTCAGGGCTAATGGGATTAGCTGCTATGAAGGGGCGTATGGGTGATAATACACTGGTGCATGTTAATCCTATGGAACTTAAAGCATTAAATGCAATGGCAGGTCCAGATGGGTTGACACAGAATCCTAGTACTGGTTTACCCGAAGCTTTTAAGATTAAAGATATTCTTCCTATTCTCGGTGCTATTGCTGCGCCTTATGCTATTCCATTTATGATGGGTGGAGCAGCGGCTGGAACAGCACTAACAGGTTTGGCTGGTGCAGCAGCTGCTGGTGGTGGTGCTGCTATTGGTGCTAAACTAGGCGGTGCAAGTACAAAAGAAGCATTAACACAAGGTTTGGCAAGTGGTGTAACTGCTGGTATGTTTGGTGGTTTAAAAGGTGCTGAAAGTGTAGGACAAAAAGCTGCTGAAGAAACATTAACAAAGGGAGCTACTTCAGCTGCTAGTGCGCCTACATTTACATCTCAATTGGGTCAAAAAGCTTTAGGTCAGGGTGCAGAGGAAACTATTGCTAAAAGCATATTAGATTCAAGTGCAACAGGTTTAACAAAACAAGCAGCCTTACAATCAGCAAAAAATGCTGTAGGTCAACAAGTTATGAAACAAACAGCTGGAGCAGGTCTAGGTGCTATTGCAGGTGCGCCAATACCTTTACCTAAAGAGCCTACATATACTCCACCATCTACAGTTCCATCTACACAAATGACACAGACAGCTTCTTCTGCTGATATAGATAGATACATTAGACAGGGCGGTGCTACACCTCAGTTCTTCAACTACTCACCTGTACAAATACCTGCACAGTTTGGCGGCATGGCTGCTGAAGGTGGAAGTATGGGAGATGTACCTGCAACTTATATGGCACAAGGTGGTGATACAGGAATGTTTTCTGGAATGGTAGAAGCACCAGAAGGTGATGGTATGTCAGACAATGTATCATTTGAAGTTGTAGGCGACCCACAAATTAAACAAGCAATGTTAAGTCCTGACGAATATGTTATGGATGCATTCACAGTAGCAGCATTAGGTAATGGTTCCTCTGATGCTGGCGCAGAAAAATTAGATAATTTTAGATTAGCTTTGAGAGAGAAAGTATATGGTAAGGAGGCACAGCCCAAACAGGTTGATGGGGCTAAAGAAATTAGCCGACTTGCTTAATGACAAAAGAATATTTTCAAATACCACATACTGATATAGATAAGCATTGGGATTTATTTGCTGTATTAATACAAAAGGCTATAGACAAAGTAGATAACAATGATTATAGTATTTTTGGAACATATCACAGACTTAAAACAAATCAATGGCAGTTGTTTTGTGTTTTAGAAGATAATGAATTAAATTCTATTTTTGTTACATGTGTAACGCCTTTTGATTTAAACTGTTACTTACATGTGTGTATAACAACAGGTATAGAAGGTAAGAAAGTAGACTATCAATATATGTTAGACTGCTACAAAGAAATAGCAAGAAACTTTAACTGTAATAAGATTAGTGCTATGGGTAGAAAAGGTTGGAAAAGAATAATGCCTAAGTATGGCTGTGATGAACAGACACTGTTTACAATAACAATGGAATAATATATTATGATTATAGTAGAAAATAAAAATACCTTTGAAGATTTGTTAGGTTTAGAAATAGAAACAGAAGATAAGTTTCTAAATAAAAAACTTAACTCTCATGTTTGTTATAGCGGTGGTGGCGGCGGTGGTCAAAAACAACAAGACATTGCACCTACTTTACGTCCTTATGTTACTGATGTTCTTAGCCGTGCTAAAGGACAAGTAGATGCTCCTTATCAAGCATATCCAGGTGAACGTGTTGTAGGCTTTACGCCACAAGAACTTGCGGCTCAACAAGGTATTCAACAAATGGCTGGTCAGTATGGTCTAGCATCTATGGCTCCAGGTCTTACATCTTCTGCTGCTTACTACAATCCTGCTTACAGTTATCTTGGACAAACGGGTCAGGCTCTTGGTGTTGGAGCGGGTGCTTTAGCTGAGTCTGGTGACATTCAACGTAATGCCGCTCGTGCTATTGGTTTAGATGAAGTTGGTAAGTTTGGTTTAACAGGCGAAGATATACAAAAGTATATTGACCCTTATCAACAAGCTGTAACTGATATTGATAAAAGACAGGCACGACAAGATGCACTACAAACTGCGCAAGCTATTGGAGCTAAGTCTGCTGGTGCTGGTGCGTTTGGTGGTTCTCGTCAAGCTATTCTTGAGTCACAGGCTGCTTCTGATTTAGGTACACGTTTGGCAGATATACAGACTCGTGGTTCACAGGCTGCTTATCAACAAGCATTACAGACTGCAGCACAACAACAACAAGTAGGTTTAGGTGAGGCTGCTGCACAAAGAGCAAGAGAGCAACAGCTTGGTGCTGGTATTGCAGGACTTGCGGGACAGTATGGTCAACTAGCTGGTGGGCTAGGTTCATTATCTGGACAATACGGCTCACTTGGTCAGCAAGCTCTTGGTCAAGGTTATCGTGAACTAGGGTACTTATCTGGTGTTGGTGAGGCACAGCGTGGTCTTGGACAACAGCGTGCAGATATTTCTTTTGGTGAGTTCCAACAACAAAGAGATTATCCAATGCGTCAATTGGAAAGATATGCTGGTATGGCCTTTGGTGTTCCTTCTGGTTACTTACAACAGCAACAAGCACAGCCTTCAGGTTTCCAACAAGCTGTAGGTGGTCTTACTGCTGCAGCTGGTCTTGGTCGTGGTCTTGGATTCTTTAAAGAAGGTGGTGATATAGGTAAGGGTGGTTTGTCTACTGTATATAGACAACCAGGTGGTACAGTTACAGGTAATAGTGTGCTTGATTTAGCTAATGAAGAAGAAGTTTTAAAAAGACTTTTACAACTTGCAAAAGAAAGAAAACCTTTTGATAAAGAAGCAGAAGAGAAAAGAATTAGAGAAGATAAAGGATTTGCTATTGCTCAATTAGGTGCTAATATACTTGCTGCTGACCCTAGTCGTGGTGCGTTAGCTGCTATTGGTTCGGCTGCTCCTTCGTCTATTCAACAGCTTTCTGCATTAGAGAAGGAAAGAAAAGGAATTGAGGATGTAGCCAGAACAAAAGAACTGGAAGGTCTTTTAACAGAGGCAACTATTATTGATAAACTTAGAGAAGCTGAAGCAAGGAAACTAGAAGCAGGAGCAGCAGACCTTCCTTCTGATTATCAAGGTCTTTCAGATAGTGAATTTGATAGTTTCTTAAAGGAACTTACAGGACTTCCTAAAGCTCGTCTCTCTAAAAAATATGGAAAACCTCAAGATAAACAACTTTTATTAGGTCAGGTAACTAATTTAGTTTTAGCTGATGCAAGGTTAGGTGCATTAGGAAGAACTGTAACATCGGCTCAAATAGATAATGAAATTAAAAGACGAATGTTTAATGAATTAACTATATCTAAAAAACCTGATGATTTAGATTTAGATTTAGATATAGATGATGTTGATAAAAAAATAACGCCAGACGCAGCAAAAGACCAAGCAGCATTACTTAAGAATGACCTATCAAAAATACTTTTAGATGAGGAAGATGATATAAATTAAAATGGTAATGAGTTTTAGAAGTCAGACTTTTCATAATACTCTTGATGAGGTTACAGAAAAAATAAATGCAGGTGAATTATCTGCAAATAAAGATGCTATTACTGAATACATAGAAAACAAACAAAATATAAATACAGAAGAGTTTTTTTCTGCTAATAAAAAATATCAAGAAGCTGTAGGTAAAGGAGAGGTTGATTTTAGAGCTTTACAAGCAAGTGATAAAGATATAGAATATATCCCTGATAAAGCAATTGAATCTGCTATAAGAGCAGGGGGTAGATTTGTGGGTCAGATGACTCCAGAGTTTATTCAAGAAGGTTTAAAAGATATAGTACCTGAAGGTGCAGCCCAATATGTCGATGAGTTTTTTGACCCATATCACGGCGATGGTTTGTATGCTACAGGAGAGCAGTTTGTCCCTGTGTTAGCTTCTTATATTACAGCAGGTGGGTTAGCTAAAAAGATAGGCACAGGTGCAATTAAAAGTATTAAAGGAAATAGCCCAGCAACACGTTCTTTAATGTCTAAGATAGCCAGAACTTCTGGTGAAAAAGGAAGAAAGCTAGGTAAGGCTGCTGGTTCAGGTGTTGCTTTTGCTGCTGGTGCTGCTGCGGTTGAAACAGCTGAAGATAATATTGCTAATGTTCTTAGAGAAACTTTTCCTGAGTCTACAGAATTTTTAGATAGACTAGCTACAGACCCTGATGATTCTTTTGCAGAGGCAAAACTAAAAGGATTTATGGCTAACTTAGGTTTGGGTGCTGCCTTTGCTCCACTAGCTGTTGCTAATGCTTACAAGAAACCTTTAATACAGGGTCTATCGTATGTAACAAGTCCTGTTGGAAAACTTTATAGTGAAACTGCCACAGCTGTAGGTCAACTTCCTGTGTTTAATAGTGGTCTTATTGCTCGTGGTTTAGGTAAACTTTCTTCTCGTATGGGTGCAGATGATACAATGCTTGCTTTAGAAGTTGAGGCAAGCCAAGCTGGTCGTGCCGCTCTTGAAAGAGCGAAAGGTCTTTCGTTAGATTTAAAAGATGCTGTAAAAAAAGAATACGGAAAAGAAACAGCTAGTATTACAGGCATTCTTGATGATGCTTTAGCTGGTAATCAAAGAGCGTTAAACTCTTTAAAAGAACCTGTTAAAGAAATTGTAAAAGAAATGCGTGGTAATCTTACTTCTTTATCAAAAGAATTTGGTAAAGGTACAAAAGGTAATTTAAAAACTAAAGTAAATAAGAATGCAGATACATATATTACTCAGACATACGATTTGTTTGAAGACCCTCAATATGCAAAACAAGTTTTAAAAGATTTTAAAAATTTTAAAAAGACTGGTAAAGATGTACAGGGTAAGTTTAGAAATGCTTTAAACGCTATTAAAAGTTCTGGTGTAAAAGATGATGCTGCTGCTATGACAATGCTGGATGACTTGTTAAAGAAAACAAAAACTTCAGATGAAGCATTAGACATGTTTCAAGGATTAACAGGATTTAGAAACTCTAATCTTTCTGTTAAAAGTGGATTTAAAAAACAAGAAAATATTCCTGATGGTATTTTAGATATATTAAAACCTGGAAAAAATCCATATGAAAATTATATAAATACATTTACTAATTTATCTAATCTCACTGCTCAACAAAAATATTTAAAGGATGTAGCTTCACATTTAAAAACTAAAGGTCTTGTTTCTACAGGAGTAGGTACAGGTAAAAATGTTCATTTATCAGAAAATCTTGGTGATGTAATGAGTACAAAACTTGGTGCTATATTTGGTAAAGGCTCTTCTGAAATATTAGATAATCCTTTAGAAGGTTTATACACAACAGACGTATATAAGAACGCTATTCAAAACGGTTTAGATTTAATGAGTCCTGCAAATGAATTATCTAAATTGTTTATGAGAGCTAAAGGTTTTACTCAAACAACTCAAACAGTTTTAAGTCCTATTACTCACGGGCGTAACGTAATGGGTAATATGATTTTAACTGTTGCTAATGGAATGATTCCTGTATCAGGATTTAAAGAAGCTGCTAAAGCTATTGACGGGACAGGCATAGCTAAAAAATTATCTGGTATGTCTAATAAAGAAATAGCAGAACAATATGCAAGATACGTTGATTTAGGTATTGTCAATAGTAATCTTGAAGCTAATATTGTAAGAAGAAACTTAAAAGCTTTTGACACTGACGCTGAGAAGTGGATTTCAAATGCTTCTGTTGTTAAGCCAGTAAAAAAATTAAATAAAAAAATAACAGACTTATATCAAGCAGAAGATGACTTTTTTAAAGTAGCACATTTTGAAAATACAAAAAACTATTTAAGACAAAGTAAAATGTTTAAAAACTTTAAACCTAACCTTAGAGATATAGACAGACAACTGACTAAAATTAGAAATAATCCAAAATTTAATAAACTATCAGAGGCTAAAGCCAGAGAGCTTGCATTAAAGAATGCAAAAGAAGAAGGGCTTGAAAGGATGGCTGCAGAAAGAACAAGAGATTTAATGCCTAACTATAATCTTGTTCCTCGTGCTATTAAAAGTTTACGTGGTATGCCTTTTGGTGACTATGTATCTTTTCCTGCAGAAATGACACGTATATCTAAAAACTTAGCTAAGTATACTTTAAAAGATTTAACTAGTGGTGATGAGGTTTTGTTTAAAGAAGGAGCTAAACGTGCTGCGGGTATAACAGCTACTGGTGTTGCAGGGGATGCGCTTGTAGATTTTTCTGCTCGTATGGTAGGATTAACAGAAGAAGATACAGATGCAGTTAATAATCTTGTTAGTTCATATGAGCATAACCAAGACCGTATATATTTAAGCGGTCTTTACGAAGATGATAGAGGGCATAAAAGAATAGATTATATTAACCTTGGTCCTATTGACCCATTTTCTTATTTAAAAGTTATGGGTCGAGGGATGCACGAACTTATTGGTAGTGGAGAGGTAGACGATACTAGGTCAGCTGAAGAGTTGCAAAGAATAGGTGCTGGTTTATTTGAGTCTGCTGCTGGACCTTTTGTTGCACCTTCTATGATTACAGAAGCGTTTATTGAAACACTGGAAGGTAAAAGAATAGAAGAAGAAGGGAAGGGTGGGTTATCTAATTTAGATTATGTTCAAGCTGCTGTTGCTCCTCTTGTAGAAGTTGCTACTCCTAAGTTTGTGGATATGATATTTAAAAGACAGGAGTACGAAAAAAGTCTTGCAAAAAATCAAGAGAAAGGTATTAATGTTGCTGTTAAACCAAACTCATTTGCCAGTTGGCCTGATGGAGAAACAGGTGATGTATTTTCTCCTGCAACTTATGGTATTAAAAAACAATCTTTAGATTTAACAGCAGGAACACGTTATGCTTTTGGAGATGTTATTAGAGATATTGAAAATGCTGATAGCAGATTTAAAAAGTTTGTAGATAAAAATCCAAACTTAACTAAAGAAGACTATCCAGAACTTATTGATTTGTATATAGGGGCAAATAATGTTAGAGTGGGCGAGCTTCAAAGACTGCGTTCTCTTACTGAAAACTACGAGCAACTTTATGGTGATATGTTTGACGACGAAGTGCAAAAAGGATTGTCATTAAAAAATCAATTTACAATTCCAGAAACTACTATGGACTATATTGCAAAGGCGCAACAAGGTGTAAATGAGCCAATACAATTTGAAAAAACAAATTTAAGATTGCAGGAAATAGGTTTGCCTGAAGAGTTATTTGAAACAACAGATAAAATTTATAACGTATATCAAGATGTAGGAATTGAATAATAATGGAATACGACAGGGAGAAACTAATTGACCTTATTATCTATCACGAGGGGCTGGAGCTTAAACCTTATAGATGTACGGCTGGGCATCTCACGATTGGAATTGGGCGTAATCTTGATGACCGTGGTATTACTGAAGACGAAGCCCGTTTTCTATGTGAGAACGATATTGAGATTGTTGAGCGAGAGCTTGTTAGAAAGTTTCCTTTTGTTGTGGGGCTTAGTGAGGTACGCATTAGGGTTCTTCTTGATATGGCTTTTAATCTTGGGATACCTCGTCTATCTGCCTTTTCAAATATGTGGGGAGCTTTGGAAGATGGAGACTACAAACAAGCAGCGGTGGAAATGCTCGACTCTCGATGGGCTAGACAGGTTGGACGACGAGCCGCCAAACTCTCACAAATGATGGAGACAGGAGAAGACGAATAATGTTACAAGGATTACTGGGGCCAATTGCAGGACTAGCTGGTACTTGGCTTGAAGGAAAACAAAAGAAAGCAGAAGCAAAGCAAAGGCTAGAGCTTGCAAAGCTAGAGGGCGCAGCTAAACATGCAGCCAGTGAATCAGCTTGGGAAGAGAAAGCTATGACTGCTTCACAGGACTCGTGGAAAGACGAGTTGTGGACGGTTTTCTTTGTGTCTATGCTATGTGCTTGTTTCTATCCACCAGCACAGCCGTACATAGCAGAAGGTTTTAGGTTTTTAAGAGAGGATTGTCCAGAGTGGTTAAGCTGGGGAATCCTCGTGTCAATCGGCGCAAGCTTTGGTGTTAAGTCAATAGGCGCATTTAAAAGGTAGGAGAAGTACAGTGGAAAATTTTGACCCTGTTGCATATAGAAATCAGTTTAAATCGGATGGTACTGGATTAGCTGGTATTGCAGATGATTCTGTAAAGCCTAAAGGAGAGGAGACAGGAACGGGAACGCTACAACCTGCTGTTCATCCGGGTCAGAAAGATTTGATAAATACAGGTGATGGACAGCAAATGCCTAACTTCTATCAACAACCCATGGGAATGATGCCGTTTGGTATGGGTGGTTTTAATCCTATGGGTATGTTTATGAATCCTTATGGTGG
>Ga0181400_1000079_pt1 | contig 35786 bp, 39 predicted proteins | sample 23SPOviralmetaG_FD_130129 | JGI IMG/M metagenome (GOLD analysis project Ga0181400, IMG submission 130129) | Marine viral communities from the oligotrophic San Pedro Time Series (SPOT) site, San Pedro Channel, CA, USA - 23 SPOT_SRF_2011-06-22 | ecosystem: Environmental > Aquatic > Marine > Strait...
AAATGTATGGTTAGAAACACATCCAAATTATATGAATAATCCAAGTGAACAAGAAGAATTTGCAAAGTTAATGAGTGAATGTGGAAAATCAGTAGATGAAGGCAAAGATAAAATAATAAAGAAAGTATGTGATAATGTATATATAGAAAAATCAGATGATTAAGGTTTATAAAATAAAAAAATTTCTCTATTTTATAAAATTATGCTCTCCTCCTAGCTAAATTGCTATTTTTTTGCATTTTTTAATCCGTGAAAAATTTTTGAAAAATGGACAAAAAGTATGTCCAATTTTAAAATCTCGATTTGAGAATTGAAAAAAAAAACGAAAAAATGAGTTTACAGCATAATGCTCTTATTATAATTTATGAACAATGAAAAGTGTTACTGAAAGTTTTTTATACTTTTTTAAAAAATAATTTAGGAGAATTTTTATGTATCATTATATAAAGAATAATGATACAAAATAATCCGCTATTATTCGCAAAAAAATTTTATTGTGAAAAATGTAACTATTGTAGTAATAAAAAAAGCGATTATAATAAACATTTACAAAGCAAAAAACACAAAGATACAAATGATACATTAGATGATACAAAAAAAGTCGCATTTATTTGTAGTTGTGGTAAAATATATAAATATCATTCCGGTTTTTATAGACATAAAAAAACATGTAATTTTGAAGAAACTAGCACTATTATAAAAAATGAAAATAAAGATGAAATGAAAGAATTAGTATTCAAATTAATTCATGAGAATAATGAGATAAAAAATACTTTGTTAAAAGAAAATCAAGAATTAAGAAATCAAATAAGTGAAATGATTCCAAAACTTGGAAGTTATAATAATAATAAAATTAATAATAAAAATAAATTTAATATTAATGTATTTTTAAATGAAAAGTGTAAAGATGCTTTATCAATGGATGAATTTATTAGTAAAATAGAAATATCCATGAAAAACTTATTAACAACAAAGGAAAAAGGTCAAACACAAGGTATAAGTAATATAATAATAGAAAATATGAATAAACTATCATTATATGAACGGCCTTTACATTGCACAGATAAGAAACGCGAAACATTATATGTTAAAAATCAAGAATGGGAAAAAGATGAAAATAAAGAATTTATAAATAAAGCATTGAAAAGTGTAGAATCAAAACAATTAAAGAATTTGAATGTATGGTTAGAAACACATCCAAATTATATGAATAATCCAAGTGAACAAGAAGAATTTGCTAAGTTAATGAGTGAATGTGGAAAATCAGTAGATGAAGGCAAAGATAAAATAATAAAGAAAGTATGTGATAATGTATATATAGAAAAAGAAGATTAATCTTTTTCCAATATAATTTTTTTATTAAAAAATATAGGTTTAACTTTTAAATTAAAAATAATTCTGTCATTTTCAATATCATAGGATGGAAATGAAAATTCAGATTTAAATTTCTTCATTATTTTTCTAAGATTCCAACTAAGATAAATAATTTCTTTATTATCATTATGTAAATATCTAGCAGTTCCATTTTCATTAATCATACCTTCAAGTTTAATGAGTGCCATATTTTTATTTATCATTCTAGTTTCTATACTCTGCTTACCAATTAAAGGTACATTTACAGTTGTAGAATATGTTTCTCCTATTATTGGAAAGCAAACATTTTTATTAATAAGAGAGAATAAGACAACTAAAAAATTCATCATTATTGATTAATAAATACAGAATTATTTTTAATAGCATATTTATAAAATATATATAATAAATATATATTAGATATAACGATTATTGTAAAAGCATCAACATTATAATTTATTATTGGTAAACAAATAATATCATAAGATAATAAATGAGACCAATTTTTTTCACCTCTAAACTTTAATAAGATAGATAAGATATAAATATAAAAACTTTTTATAACATTTTCATAGTTATTTCTAATAATACTATTATTTTCATCTGTCCAAAATAAATTTTTACTAGTTTTATATTTTAAAAATTTATTATTTATTGAAGAATAAACATCAATATTATGGATAGCATATGAATTAGCCAGTTTTTTTGCTCCAGATATACTTAAAATATAAGCAGCTGCACTACCAGAGAATATATTAATATCATTATTATTATTATTTTGTAAAATACCATCTGTATGTAGATTAATAATATCCCATTTTTTATTAATTTTATTAAAATTAGTAATAATTTTTTCAATATTATTATCTAAATTTACGTAATCGTATGGATATGTATCATCTTCTAAAATAAGTGAATATTCTATATTATTTTTTACAATAATATTTGCTAATAAAATATGTGATAAAGCACAGCCTAATATTTTTTTAGGTGTCAATAGCAAAGATATGGGATGAATAATATTTCTATATTTTAAATGTTCATTTTGTCTAGCATCTACACCATAATAAATTTCATATTTAATATTATTTTCATCATATTTATTTTTAAAATTATTTATATTATTAGATTTCTTTAATGTAATAACAAATTTTGGAATCATAAAATTAACAAATAAAAAAAATTGATGTAAAATACTTATAAAATATAATATTAGAAAGTATTCAAGAATATAATGATTTGTAATGTAGCTAATGAAGTATTATATCCAATTCCAAAAAATTGTGTTGTGTGTAGAGAGAAATTTTATGTTGGTATGAAAATAAAAAAGACTTCAAACAACATTACTAGATATTACAATACAAATGAGAAAGAAAGAATTATCTTATATTTGGATCAAAAATTTCCACATGAAATCACATTATATATTATAAAATTTTTGAAAGATATTATAATATATAATTTTGGCCATATAAATTGTTGTAATAAAAAAAATAAGAATATTACATGGAATATAGTAAGTCAAAGAGATATGGTAATTCACAGCGTAATGTAAATTATAGAAAATAAGTGGAAACTTAAATATCTAAACTAATTGTGTTTCTTTCACTACTTGTTTTTTTTCCTTTTTTATTACTTTTTGGCATTTTTGAAGAACTAAGTTCTTTTAAATCTTGAATACTAATTGTACTAGATTCTTTAACATCGGATTGTTCTTGTTGAATATTAATTTGTTTTGTTTTAATTCCAGATAGAATGTCAGAAATATCAGATGGTCCTTTCATTTCAGGGCGTTTGCTTTGTTGAGGTGGCATTGGAGGTTTGCTTGAAGAGAAAGGAACATTTCTATCATTAATTGAAGCAAATTTTTGCTCAACATTTATTCCTTCTTCACTTCTAGCCATAGAAATATCAGGGCGATTAGTTGGCATATCTACACGCTTGCTCTTAGGTGGTTGTTGAGTTTTCATTGGTGGTGGAGGAGGCATATTATTATTCATTTGAGGTGTTGGCATACTTGACATATTTGGCATACTTGACATATTGGAATTATTTCCAGGAACAAAGTTATTCATAAAACCACTAAATCCAGGAGATGTATTATTCATACTATTAACAGCTGCTTGACTAAATTGTTGCATAAGTTCAGGATTTTGTCTCATAATTTCATCCATACCAGGAATAGCAGATTTGAACATTGTATTTGTCATATGAACCATAATAGCAGAACCGCCTAATTGAAATAATAATTTTAATTCAGGTGCCATTTTAGCTTTAGATTTATATTTTTCATGTAATTCGGTAAAAATTTCATCATAATCATTAAGATTTTCATTAACTTGTTCAGCCCAACCATCCATTTTTAAATCAAAGGGATCAAATTTATTGTTTAAAAATTCTAAACCAGTAATAGCAGCCATTAATATTTTGCCTTGAAATTTAACACTATTAGATTTTTCTTTTTCATTTATTAACATTTCATATTCTCCTTGCATCTCATTTAATGGATCTTCCATACTATATTTTTTAGATAAGTTGGCACCTTTTCTCTCAAGATCCTCTAATTTTTTAAGAATTTTGAATTTTTCTCTCAATAATTCTTCTTTTGTTAATTGAGGTTCGGGATTAGGAGTCGGAATATTATTAAATTTTCCATAACCATCCCATGTTTTAGTATCTTTACCAGTTTCAGCTGTAGATGTTCCAAGATTAATTTCATTGTCTGTTTTAAAATCTTCAAAAGTAACAGAAGGTGCTTTTTCACTGAAATTATCTAAATTAACACTATTGATAGCACTTGTAAAAAGACCAGATTTTCCACCAGATTCAACAGGTTTTGATTTAACATTTATATCATCAGTTAAAGTATTTAATTCATTTTCTAATTCACTTAATTCTCCTAAACCAATATCAATTGATTGAGATTTTTGTCTTTTATCATTCATAAGTAGCTCTAACCCTCCACCATGATTAACAGATCCTTTATTATCTATTGTATGTAAATCTATAACAGTTTCACTCATTATAGAGAAATAAGAATATATAATTTTAAGTAATTCGCAATTAAATATATTAATTTTTAAATTAAAATATTTATAAAAGAATTATAAAAAATTATTGTGTTTTAATTATATTGTTTGTAATTAAAAACCAATATCCCTGTAAAAAACAATCTGCAAAATCATCTTTTTTTTTACTAGCTACAAATGAAGTAATATAATTTTCATCAATATTATATTTATTTAATAAATCTTTAGTATATTCAATACCTAATTTTTTTCTCTCATTATATGAAGTATTTTTTGATGATGAAAATAATTTTAATTTGTTAGCAGATGATATAAATTGTATATCAAATATATTTTTCAATATAAAATATTGCGATATCATTCCTTGAATAGATTTCATTCTTGTAGCAATAGGACTAATTTGATTTTCTATTAATACTTTATCTATATTATCAAAATTTATTTTATCTAAATTATTTTTGATACTGATACCGATATCAATCAAATTAATATCATTAGCATTTGTATTTTTATTAATATATTCTAAATAATTATTATTTATATATTCCTGTATATTTTTAATAATATTTTCTTTATTTGGTGGTATATCATGGGGAATATTATATTCTTTTGCTAAATCAATTAAACTATTAATTTTGAGCCTATTATAATTGTTAAATTCATTTGGTAAAATTTTATAATCACTTTTACAACTATGTAATTTACAATAATAATTTGAATGTTTAAAAAATTTGGCAGGCTTATTACAAGGTTTATTAGGAGTTTTGGTATTATTACAATAATTACATAAATCAATATTTTCTTCACATAAGTTTATAACTTGCCAAAAGAGTATTTTAAACATTTTATCATCAATATTTTCAATTATACATAATGCTAAATTTTTAATACCAATATCAATACTTAATAGTTTCATTATAATATAAATATTTATAATTTTATATATTTTATAATTTTATATAAAATTATTTATCAAGGCAAATATTTTTAAGATAATAAGAATTTCTAGAATTTACAACATCTACAGCAATATTATAGATTTTTCCATAATTATTGTTATCATCATGATTTAAAGTATAAGTATTATTACCATCAGTTTTTTCAATATTAAATTGAATATTCATATCTATATCCTTGGTGAATTTATTAGTATATTCAATAATATGATTAATTTGTTTTTGCGAAATTTATATATTTATAATAATTAAAATATATTTATATTTTTTAATTATTATTTTAATTATTCCATTTCCACCAAGATGCCCAGCGTTGACATTGTCCAGGTTTATTTTTAAAATAATGTAAATATCCATAAAAAGGTAATAAACCTTCATTGCTTAATAATACGCAATATTGACCATCAGGACAATCACTATTTACAGTGCATGATTTTGGAAAAAACATATCATACATAAAACTACCTCCTTTTTTTAATGTTTTATTTTTCTTATTTTTTTTATTTTTTTGATATTTTTTATATTTTCTAGTTTTCTTATTTTTATTATACATATAATAAATTGTAAGAAAAATTAATTTTTGAAGAGTGTTGGGGCAATAGTTATATTTTGTAATTCTTCTCTTGATAAATATACATTCTTTAGATCAGAATTAAAATAAGTTTCTGGTAAAAATTGATTTTGTATTGGAAATGTTGATTTTTCAATACATGATTGTTGATTTAATTTGATAATAGCATCAGCATTATCGGTTAAATATTTTCTGTAACTCCAATTATTATTAATATTAGCATTATTTTGTAAATATAAATCCATATTAATTGGTTGTTCCCAAGTAGAAAAATTTCTTCCATCAGACATTAATGGTATATTACTCATAATATATTATTATGATAAATTATTTTTGTAATAATTGTATTAATTCATCTTTTTTATATTTTGTGTTATCAGTAGATTTTACTAAATTTTTTTTAACAGCTAACTCTCTTAATTCATTAACTTTCATTTTACTATAATTAATATTTTCAGTTAAATCATCATTATTAATTTCAATAACCTTTTTATCTTTGTCATTATCATTAATATCATCGTCAACAACAATTTTTTCAATCTTATTTAATGATATATCTTGAAGATTTTCTAGAGAACTAATATCAGATGATGGAACAATATTATCTTCTTTAAGTTCTTCAATATCGCTAATACTTTGATTATCACTATCACTATCGCTATCACTGTCACTTTCAATATCACTGCTTTGTTCTAAAAAATTAGAATTTTTTGAATCTATTGTTAATAATTTAATATTATCGTTATCTTCAACATGTTCTTCATTATCAGTATCATATTCTTCGCCTTCTTCACCTTCTTCATCGTCATCTTCATCATCAGATACATCTATCTTAGATTCAACTAATTGATTATCAGTGTTAAAATTAGTTTCTAAATTAGATTGATGAGGTATAGAATTATTCTGTAATTCTAAGTTATTTAATTTATAAATAAAAGTTTGAATAATTTCTCCTTGTTTAACTAATGATTGTTCAAGTGAATTAATACGTTGAACGCAATAATACATAATTAATCCAGATAATAATAATGTAATTCCTAAAGAAATGATAAATCCACTACCTTCTAATTCAAATAAATTCATCTATACTTAAAATAAAACGAATATATTTTAAATAATATTTTAACGTAATTAAATATTAATCTTTTGTATTATATTTTCAGCATCTTTAATTACATTATCGGGATAATTCAATTCTTTTAATACATTAATACCGCCTTTATAATAAGAAATTCCATTAGATAATTTATATGTAAATTTATTATCAATAATATTCATTTTGTTATTTATAATATTTTTATGTGAATTAAGTTTTTCACATAATGTAGTAAAATGAGTTGTTAACATGAAATTACATTTTTTATAATTTGTTAAGTATTTTAAATATGAATAAGCACATGATATGGCTTCAGTTGGATTTGTTCCTGAATACAATTCATCAAATATACAGAAATGACGACCTTCATTTGATTCTATAGAATCAAGTATATATTTACATCGTCTAACTTCGGATTGAAACAAGCTGTCTCTCTGTGAAGTATCAGGTATATTAATATAAGAATGAATATAATTATATGGATTAATTTGAGCTTTTTTATAAAAGCCACAACAGAATTGTTGTGATAAAATAATATTAAATAAGGTCGATTTTAGAATTGTAGTTTTACCTGAAGCATTTGGTCCGGTAATTATAATATTATTTTTTAAATCTATATTATTAGTAATATAATTAGTATCTATACAACAATAATAAGAGTTATAAATTTTAGTTTCTTTATTATCAACAATCTTACAAAAATTAATTTTTTTATCATTAATATTTTTTTGTATACATAAGATGGAGTCTTTAAATGAATGTAAATATAAGCAATATTTAATACTAGAAATATATTCTTGAGATTTAAATAATTCATAAAAATATTTCATTTTATGCCCCATAGTATGTAGTTCAAATATATTGAAGTTACTGAATTTAATACCAGTTAAATTATTGTAAAATAATGTTAAATAATTTTTAATTTCATTATTTTTGTCTATAAAACCCTGTAAACTAGATTTACAATATGAATTTACATTATCAATTAATTGAATATAGTATTTACAGAAATTTTTGAATGTATGTAGATAATTATTTATTTTATTAAAATTTTTATAAAATTTTATACATGATATAATATTTTGGTATATATTAAAAAAATAAAATACTAGAGAAAAAGTAAGAAAAAATTTTCTATCCCATCCAACATTAGTAAAATCTTTAATAGCATTACCAAGAGGGTGATTTTTCATTATAGTAAGCAATATTTCAACATAATTTGCTATTGTTATATAATGACCTTTTAAAAGAATAATAAAAAAAGGAATAAATAGTAAAATAATTGGTATTACAATAGTTATTAGTGGATTAAAAATATTATATAAAGATAAACATTGTAAAAATAAAGAGTTTCTGTTTAAAAATTCAAATATTGGAAAAATTTCTAAGTATTGATATGTATTGACAAAATTTTTATCTTTATCTGTAATACTATTAATTTCATTTATATCTTTATAAACATTTTGTATGTTATTAATATCATATTCATTAGTAGAATCAGTATAATTTTTTATAAAGTATTTCATATCATTTAAAAAAAATGAATTATTAGTATAATATGTTGAATATTTATCTAATAAATCTTTGTAGAATATATTATTATCTAAATCTGTGTTACTGAATAATTTTCTATATAAAAGATGATCATATGTATTGGATATTTCAAGATCATTTTTTACATTATCATTTAAAGTATATTTATCTTGTATGTAAAATATTGGTAAATTAAAATCAATATAATTTAAATCTATCTTTTTTGAATTATTATCTATACTCATTAAATATAAATAATAATATTCTATTAATTTATTAACGTATTAAGATTCTTTATAATTTTGAGGTAATTCACAAATATTAGTATTATAGAAATTTTCAATATCTTTCATTAATCGATAATCTCTTCTTGTAACAAAATTAATAGCAGTTCCTTTTCTACCCCAGCGACCACTTCTACCAATTCTATGTAAATATGTATGAACAGATTTTGGAATATCAAAATTAATAACTGTGCTAACTTGCTGTATATCAATTCCTCTAGCTGTTACATTAGAAGAAATAAGAACTCTCTCTTTACCTTCTCTAAAATTATTATAATTAAGATTTCTTTCTTCTTTTGTCATATTACTATGAATTTGACAAACTGGAAATCCATCGGAAACCATATAATTATATAATTCAGAGACACGCTTTACACTATTACAATAAATAATACATTGCGAAACAGAAAAAACAGAAAAAAGATCCTTTAAAGATTCAAATTTTTGATTATCATCTTCTAAATTAATATAATATTGAATTATACCATCTAATGTTAACATTTCATTTTTGACTAATATTTTAGTTGGATTACGTAGAAATTGGTCGGTTAATGAATATAATTCTCGCGGCATTGTAGCACTGAAAAGAGCAACTTGTATATTATTAGATAAATACTTAAATATATTGTAAATTTGGTCTTTGAATCCATAAGATAACATTTCATCAGCTTCATCAATAACCATTAAATTAATAGTTTTAGCATCAATATGATTATTTTTAAGTAAATCATGTAGACGTCCAGGACAAGCAATTAAAATGTGAGGTGTTTCATTTTTAAGTAAGTCAATATCATTATATGTAGAAGTTCCACCAACTAGTAATTGTGTTTTTAAATTTTTTATATAGACGCCTATTTTATCAACAACATTTTTAATTTGGATAGCTAGTTCTCTAGTAGGAGATATAATAATAGCCTGTATATTATTGATTTCTTCATTAATAATTTGTAATGTTCCAATTGTAAAACAACCAGTTTTACCAGTTCCAGATTGCGCTTGAGCAATTAAGTCATTTTTTGATATAAAAGGAAGAATGCCTCTTTTTTGAATCGGGCTAGGATTTTCAAAACCATAAGAATAAATACCTCTAAGTAAAGAAGTTTTAATTTCTAATTCATCCCATGAATTGAATTCGTAATTTTTATTATTGTCTTCGGTTTTATAATCATTTTTATTAGAATTAATACTCATAATAAATAATTGATATTAAATATTTAAGTGTATTAATAAAAATATATATAAAAATAATTGTATAAGAATTATAAATGGTTGAGGTAAATAAATATACAATTAAAGATTTTAATATTATATTAAATGAGATGATAATTAAAAATTTAGATGATGATGTTAAAAATAAAATAGATAATTTATGTCAACAAGTTGTTATAGATGATAAAGAAAAAGATAGAGATAAAAATAATTATTATAGAAATAAAAAAAATTATAATAATAATTTACAATGGCAAAGTATTCGTAATTTTCAAAAAACTAAAATAGTAAAGAACGACCTAGACTTTGATATAAGAAATATATTAAATAAAATTACAGATAATAATTATGATAGACAAAAAAATGAATTAATTGATATGATTGATAATATATCTAAACATGATAATTATGAAAAAAAATTAACTAATATATATAATATTATAACAGATATAATTAAAAATAATATTTATTTTTCAATCATTTATGTAAAGTTATGTAGAGATTTATTTGATGTTAATAATTTTTTTCTTGAAAAAACCATTGAAGATGGAAAACAATTATCAAATTATTTATTATTAACTAATAATAATAATAATAATAATAATGATGATAAAAATAATTATAATAATCTTTGTAATCATAATAAAAATAATGATGAGAAAAAAAGTATTTTATTATTTTTTGTAAATATATTTAAAAATGATATAAACAATTTTAATATTTTAACAAAAATATTAGATGACATAATGGAAAATTTTGAAGAAAATATTATTAAAATAGAAGAAAAAGAAAATAATGAGGATTTAACAGAATTATTATTTATAATAATGACAAACATTAATGATCTAGATGATAAATATAAGAAAAAATTAATAGAAATAAGTAATTATAAAGTAAAAAATTATTCGGGGTTAAGTAATAAAATAATTTTTAAATTAATGGATATATTAGATAAATATAAATAGAAAATATAAAAATAGAAGAAGTTATAATATATATAATTTTATGGATAATAATATATATTATAAAATAGAAGAATTTGATAATAATGATAATAATGATAATAATGATAATAATGATAATAATGATAATAATGATAATAATGATAATATAAAAAATTTAATATATAATGAAGAAAAATTAATAGATAATTATGAATATAATGAATTACCTATAAAAAATATAAATTTAATATGTGATTACTATAAAATTAAAAGAGGAAACTTATCAAAAAAACAAAAAATAATAGAAATAATATTTTTTGAAAACAACATGAATAATATAGATATAGTTGAAAATAGAAAATTATTATGGGAATATATAAAAATTATAAAAACAGATAAATTTTTAAAAAATCACATATTATTAGATATATAAGATAAAAATAATATTAAAAAGTATTAAAATATATTATTTAATGAGTGATAATAATTATATAGATATAGATTTATTAAGAAATAACATTACAATATACATATATACATCGCCATATGTAGTTAATATAGCAGAATATATTTCAAAAAATTTATCATTTTATAATATAAAAAATTATGTAATATCTTCATTAGTTTCAGATGAACATATAGATATTGTTAATCATGATACAAATTCTTTTATATTTTTTGTAGCTTTTCAGTCTTTTCTAAATTCTCCAATTAGAAATAATTTATTAACATTGAAAAAAAAAAAATATATTTTATATCAATTAGAACAAATAAATAGCAAAGATAAATATGATAAACATATTAGTAAAGATATAGAAAAATTTATGAAAAATGCTTTATATGTTTTAGATTATAATATGAATAATTATAATATATTACACAATGAGATAAATAAAATGTTTGTTAGCGTTCCAATAAGTAAAGTAGAAAAAAAAATATCTTTCACGGATAAAGATATTGATATATTATTTTATGGTAATATTAATACTTATAGAAAAAATATATTAGATAAAATTTCTAAAAAATATAATATTAAAATAGTTGAAAAAATTTTTGGAAAAGAATTAATAAATTATATAGAAAGAAGTAAAATTGTTTTAAATATTCACTATTATGAAGATGCATTATTAGAAATATGTAGAATACATGAAGCTATTCCATATAAATGTAGAATAATAAGTGAAATATCTAAAAATGATATAAAGTTATGTGATAGATATAAAGATTTCTGCTCATTCATAGATTTTACCAATATAGATGATGTTTTTTTAAAGATAGATGAGGAACTAAAAAATTATGAAAATATAGATTTTGACTCACTTATTGAAAATAATTTTACAAAATATAATGAAGATTTTATGAAATTTGTTAAGAAAATTAAATATTATAATTTATTTTCAAAAGATTTATTAAATATAAAAAATGGAAATATAAATTATGAATTATCATTAATAGATAAAGATTATAAAATTACTAATATATCACAAAAATTTATGGGAATAAAAGATTATCATCTAGAAAAAGATATAAATATTAATTTTAAAAATGAAAAACATAATGTATTATATTTAGATATATTGAAAAAAGTAGATAGAATAAATAATATAAATAGAGAAAAAATAGAAATAAAAAAAAATATTATGATAATATAGCACATTTACATTGTTATGATTTATCAGATTTTGATGAAATATATGATAAATATAAAAATAATATAATAAAATTTTTTAAGGTAATAATTACATATAGTAAAATATCTAAACCGGAAAAGGGGTATACTAAAATAAATAATGATTTTATTATATTGAAAATAGAAAATCGTGGAATGGATATTGGAGCTAAATTTTGTATGATAGATTATTTACTTAAAAATAATATAGAATACAAATATATTTTATTTTTACATAGTAAAAAAAATATTATGCGTAGAGAAAGATATTTTAGTTTTATAAATGATAAAAATATTGAAGAAACAATGTTGAAAATATCTGAGAATTATGATGCTATTTTTCCAAAACTATTTATAAATGGTGATTGGAATACAAAAAGATGGTATATAAATAAAGCATATACAGAAGAATTACTAGAGTATTTAGATTGTAGTATAGAAAATAAAAAATTTATAGAAGGAAATTGTATGATATTATCATATAGAATAGTAAAACGAATATTTGAAGATAATTTATTTTTATATAATTTTTTGAATAAAAAAACTAGTTTTGATTTAAATTGGTTTACATGGTATTATAAATCTAGTAATATATCTATTATTGATAATTATAAAAATTTTTTGAATAAAAAATTATATGGTAATGATTTAGATCATAACTATAATAATATTTTTGGTAGTAAATCATATATTAATATAGCAAAGCTTAACAATTTGGATGGATATAAATTAGCAGATGGAATGATAGAACATGCATTTGAAAGAATATATTTAAATGTTATAGAAAGTTTTTCTGATGGAAAATATCATATAGTTAATTATGATAATGAACTTGATAATATATAATCATTATTTAAGTATAAAAATATATACATATATAATTTTATATTATATATGTGTGGAATTATTGGAGTAATATCAAATAATACAATAGAAATTATAAAAAAAGGACTAATACAACTACAAAATAGAGGTTATGATTCAGTAGGTATTTCTGTTATGGCCGATGATTTCAAAATAATAAAATATGCATCAAATGACAATGATTGTTTTGAAAACTTATTTAATAATATAAATAAAATTGACATTGGATCAAAAATAGGTATTGGACATACAAGATGGGCAACACATGGCAAAAAAACAGATATTAATTCGCATCCTCATTTAAGTTTTAACAAAAATATAATATTAGCTCATAATGGTATTATTGAAAATTATAAAAAAATAAAAGAAATGTTAATAGAAAAAAATTATATTTTTTTATCAGAAACAGATAGTGAAGTTATTGTTAATTTAATAGATTATTATTATAATGTAAAAAAAAGAAATTTTGAAGAAATTTTAAAAAATTTAGAGAATGAATTAGAAGGGACATGGGCTCTAGTTATAATGAATCTAGATTACAAAGATAATTTATTTTGTTGTCGACACGGAAGTCCTTTACTAATTGGTGTTAGTGATGATTGTGCTATAGTTTCATCAGAAAAATCAGGTTTTAATAAATATATTAATAATTATTTTATATTGAATAGTAATGATATTTGTATTCTTGAGTTAAAATCAAATAATATTATAATTAATACAAAAAATAAATATACTTATAATGAAAATAATAATGTTTCTCAAGAATTAACACCTGAACCATATAAATACTGGATAGAAAAGGAAATTCATGATCAATATGAATCATCTTTAAGGGCAATCAGTTTAGGTGGTAGATTATTAAATAATAGCGAGGTAATATTAGGTGGATTAGAAATAAATAAAGAATATTTGAAAACTGTAGAAAATTTAGTAATTATAGGTTGTGGTACGTCTTATCATTCTGGAGTATTAAGTAAATATTATTTTAATGATTTATGTAATTTTAATAGTGTATTTGTAATTGATGGAGGAGAATTCAATATAAATGATATATCAAAAAAAGGTAATACAGCAATTATATTATTATCCCAATCAGGAGAGACAAAAGATATATATGATTGTTTAAAATTAGCAGAAGAAAATAATATATTTACAATTGGAATTGTAAATACTGTTGACTCTATGATAGCTAGAGAGACAAACTGTGGTTGCTATATAAATGCTGGAAGAGAAATAAGTGTAGCATCCACAAAATCATTTACAAATCAAGTTATAGTTCTCTCTATGGTAGCAATATGGTTTTCACAAATTCATAATATAAATGTAAATAAAAGACAAAAATATATAAAATATTTACGGCAGTTACCATATGATATAAAAGAAATATTAGAAAAAGTAAATATTGATGATAAGATAATTGATGTATTAAATAAAAAAAGTCTCTTTATTTTAGGTAAAGAAAAAGGCGAGGCAATATCAAAAGAAGCTAGTTTAAAAATAAAAGAAATTTCATATATACATGCTGAGGGATATTCTAGTAGCGCTTTAAAACATGGTCCTTTTGCTTTATTGGAAAAAAATATGCCAGTTATATTATTATTATTAAGAAATAAATTTTATTCAAAAAATTATTCATGTTATGAAGAAATAAGTTCGAGAGAAGCACCTGTAATAATTATAAACAATTATGATATAGAAACATGTGATGATTATGAATATGTGATAAGTATACCATATAATGAGGTTTATAATGAATTATTATCAATAATTCCATTACAAATTATAGCATATAAATTATCATTAATGAATAATATAAATCCCGATAAACCAAGAAATTTAGCAAAATGTGTTACAACAGATTAAATTATAAAAATGTAAAAGTTGTAAAATTTATAAATATTTTACCATTTGAATTTCTTTTTGTTTAAAACCAGAATTTTGATAAAAATTTACATTTTTTTCATTACAATCTAAAATAATTTTATAGCAGTTGGATTGAATAGAAATATTTATTAATTCATCAATTATTTTTTTACCCAATCCTTGTTTTCTATAATTATTATGTATAACAATATCTTCTATATGACCTACTAAACCCATATTATGTATAACTTTATTTTCTATTAGCAAAGTTCCTGTTCCAATAATAATATGTTTATTAGAGAGATTATTAACAAAGTTTTTAAATTGTATAAAATTAATTTTTTCTTTTTCAACTATAGTTAATTGTTCTAATAAAGTTAAATAATCTTTGTAATAATCATTAGATTCAATGTGTCGAAAAATCATAATTATTATATTAAATATAATTTAATATTTAAATTAATAACTTAATTAAACAAAAATATATATAAATTTTATAATGGTAAAATCTATTTTAGATAATACAATAAATTATCCAGAAATAAAAAAATTAGATAAAGATGATTTAGAGTTTGATGCTACAGTATATGAAATTGAAATATTAGGAATAACACAAGAAATAGCTTTAGGTCAAGCAAAATATAGTTTCATACAAAAGAATATTATATATTATCCAATATATTTAGTAGTAAAAGATAAGGTAGATTCTCAAATTGGTTTATATGAAATATTAGCTGATAGAGAGCCTAATATATTAGATGAAGATGGTGATATAGATATTGAACGATTAAACGAACCATTATTTTATAATTATTTTATAGAGGATTTCATTGAAAAATCATCTGATAAAAAACTATCAGATGAACAAAAGAAACAAGAAAGTCAAGAAGAGGAAACTGAAGAAGAAATGGATGAAGAAGAGGAAAGTGATGAAGAAGAGGAAAGTGGCGAAGAAGAGGAAAGTGGCGAAGAAGAGGAAAGTGGCGAAGAAGAATATGATGAATGGATTAAACAATATATGAAAAGCAATTTTTATGAAATTTTAGATAACGAAGGAGGAGGAGATTGTTTGTTTGCTAGTATAAGGGATGGTTTAAAAACAATAGGACGTGATATAACAATAGGTGAAATGCGTAAAATTTTAGCAGAACAAGTAACAGAAGAATTATTTTCAAATTGGAAATTATTATATGATGAAACAAAAAATAATTATGAGGAAATAAGAAAAACTATGAGAGAATTGAATAGCAGAAATAAAGAATTAAAAACACAATTATCTAGTATAAAAAATAGAAAAGAGCAACAAGAAATAATAAAAGAAGCAAGAGAAAATACAGAAAAATTCAAAACAGAAAAAGATAATGAAGGTTTTGCTAAGGAAATGTTACAAGAATTTAATTTTATGGAAGGAGTTAATACAATAGAAGATTTAAGAAGAAAAATACAAACTAGTACTTTTTGGGGTGAAACATGGTCAATATCTACATTAGAACGTGAATTAAAATTAAAATTTATTTTATTTTCTGAACAATCATTTGAAATGGGAGATGAAGATAATGTATTAAATTGTGGACAACTTAATGATACAATATTACAGGATGCTGGTGTATTTAATCCAACCCATTATATAATGTTAGCATATAGTGGCAATCATTATGAGTTAATAAAATACAATAAAAAAGGAGCATTTACTTATGATGAATTACCAGAAGAAGTAGTAAAATTAATAAAAGATAAATGCTTAGAAAGACAAGCAGGTCCTTATTATTTAATACCAGAATTTAGAGAATATGATATACAAGAAAAAGATCACTCAAAAGATAAAGATGGAGAAGTTGATGAAGAAGTTATGGAGAAGTTAATTACTCCAGAAAAAGAATTATATAAAGAGGATGTAGTTTTTCAATATTATTCAAAATCAGCAGGAAATAAATTTCCAGGAGAGGGAGCAGGTGAAATATTAAATAAAGAAAGAAAAAAGGAATTTATAGAACTTTCAAAAATACCAGATTGGAGAAGAAAATTATCAAATTTTTGGGAAAGTAACTTAAAATTAGATGGAAAAACATGGAAATCTGTTGAACATTATTATCAAGGAAATAAATTTAAAGTAAAACATCCAGAATTTTATGAAAAATTTACTGTTGAATCTAGTAGTGATATTTCAAAAGACCCAGCATTAGCAAAAGCTGCTGGGGGTCCTACTGGAAAATATGAAGGAAAAAGAGTAAGAGATGAAAAAATAAAGATAGATGAAGGGTTTTTTGATAAAAAAGATGAAGTAATGACTATAGCTCAAGAGGCTAAATACGAAGAAAATAAAGATTTAGCTGATATTCTTTTAAAAACAAAAGATGCTAAATTAATGCATTTTAAAAGAGGTTCAGAACCAGAGCGTCAAGATATATTAATGAAAATAAGATCTGAATTAGTAACTTCTACCGATTAATTCACAATTATTATCTAAATTTAAAGTAGTAAATTGTTTTACATTATCAATATCTAAAGAAGAATTATTACTTGATACTAAATAATAAACTTCTTGAAGAGAATGAAAATTTTCAACATATTCTATGAGATCCTTATTTATAGTTTCATAAATATTAACAATCCATAATGTTGGCGATGATTTAACTTTATAAAGTAAATAATATACAAGAACTAGTGACATAATTGATAATAATTGATAATAATTAATATAGTTATAAATTAATTATTATTTAATTTTATAATCAATTTTAATTATTGGAGAAAGATACTATATATATTGAAAAATAAAATAATAATTAATTAATATATAATATATGATATTGAATAATATTAGTAGTGATATTATTGAAACGAATATGGATATAATAAAAAAATGTAGTAAGGATTATTCAGATTTAAAATTAGACGAATTAAAAAATTACATATATTTATTTTATAGAATAATTTACAATGGTAATAAATTTATTAATAAAAATTATAAATATATAAAAAAAATATTAATTATCAATATTATTTTGATAAAAATAATAAACCTATTATGTGGAATTCTAATTTTTTTCCTGAAAATATAAAAAAATATATAGAAAATGAGGAATCAACTATGATAAATTATACAATTTTAATAAATTCGAGAACTTTTTCTCTCTACTTCTACATTTATAAAGATGATGAATTAGTAAATAATATAGATAATTATGTAAAAAAAGTTTTTATTTGGTTATATATAGCAAATCAATATATAAATAATAATTGTTCAAATTTTACAAATATTTATATATATTTAACACCATTTGAAAAAAAATTACCAAATAAGCCAAATATAACTTTAGATCATAATAATGTAAATACAGCATTTACAATGAGTGGTTGTAATAATAATGGAGAGATAATTATATATAGAAAAGAAGAATGGTTTAAAGTCTTAATTCACGAGTGCTTTCACAGTTTTGATTTTGATTTTTCAACATCAAGTATAGAAAAAATAAAATATAAAATAAAAAAACAATTTAATGTAAAAAGTGATTTTTTAATTTATGAGAGTTATTGTGAAGTATGGGCAAGAATAATTAATTGTTTAATTACAGCATATGGGTGTTTGAATAATAAAAAAAATATAAAAAAATATATGGAGTTGAGCAATATATTTTTACAATTTGAGAGAATATATTCTTTACAGCAATGTAATAATATTTTAAAGTATATGAATCTCTCTTATAGAGATTTATTAATGAAAGGAAATAATAATTATAATGAAAATTCAAATGTTTTTTGTTATTATGTGATAGGTGCTATTTTAATGAGTGATTATTATCAATTTATACATTGGTGTTATAAAAATAATGAATATTTTATAAATTTCTCTAGAAAACCAGATGTTTTAACATCTTATGGAAATTTAATTATAGATATAGGTATAAAAGGAGAATTTATTAATTCATTAGAATGTGTTAAAATAATAAAAGGAAATGTGGCGCGAATGACATGTATAGAATTTTAATAAAATTGAATTAAAAAATATATAATTAATTAAAGCATAAATTATTAAATATGGGCATACGCTTATTGAATAAATATATTAAAACAAATTGTAAGAATGGAGTAAGTGTTATAAAAATGGAGGATCTAAGAGGTAAATATATAGCAATTGATACATCAATTTATTTATATAGATTTTTACAAGAAGAAGTATTATTAGAAAATTTCTATTTATTATTATCTCTATTTAAATTTTATAATATAACAGGTATTTTTGTTTTTGATGGAAAACCGCCTGAAGAAAAATATAAATTAATTGAAAAACGAAACAATGTAAAAGAAGAAGCACGAGAAAAATATAGAGAATTAGAAGTAAAGATGAATGAAATAAATGATAATGAATATGAAAAAGAAGAAAAAAATGTATTACAAAATGAAATGGTTGAATTAAAGAAAAAATTTGTTAAATTAGAAAGATATCATATTGATAGTATAAAAAAATTAATAACAGCATTTGGTGAAAGTTATATTGAAGCTGAAGGTGAAGCAGATCAATTATGTGCTAAATTAGTTATAAAAAAAATAGCGTATGCTTGTCTGAGTGAAGATATGGATTTGTTTCTCTATGGATGTCCAAGAGTTTTACGATATTTAAGTTTGTTAAATGAATCAATGGTATTATATAATTTATCAGAAATATTAAAAGAGTTAGAAATATCATTAAGTGATTTTAGACAAATATGTGTATTATCAGGAACAGATTATAACAATGATAATAATGGTTTAGATTTATATAAAAGTGTAGAGTTTTATAAAAGTTATAAAAATGATGAAAAAAATAATAATATTGACTTTTATACATGGTTAGATAATAATATGAAAGGATTAATTAATATTATAGAATTATATCTAATTAATAATATGTTTCTATTAGATAATGTTAATTTAAAGCGTTACAAGATAAATAGAACATTAATAGATAAAGATAATATAAAAGAAATCATGAAGCAAGATGGATTTATATTTGTAAATTAAATACTAATTTTTATTAACAATAATATAATATTATTAAAAAGTATATTATATTATAGTATATTAATAGTATGAATGAAGAACGTTATGATAAACCATCAAAGAAAAGAAGAAGTATAGTAAATGAAAAAAATTTTTTTATTCCAAATTATAATGAATATGAATTAATTAAGAATCAAAATCATAGGGTTTCATTTTTAAAAGATATTTGTAAACATTATAAACAAAAGGTTTCAGGTAGTAAAAAAGAGCTAGAAGATCGCATTTATAATTATTTACGAGACTCTTTCTACATAATTAAATTACAGAAGTATATTCGAGGTTATTTTCAGCGAAAATATAATTATTTATTAGGACCGGGATTTTTAAATAGAAATATTTGTAAAAATGATACAGATTTTTTTACTTTGGAAGAAATGACAGAAATACCATATAATCAATTTATTAGTTATGTAGATGAGGAAAATAATATATGGGGATTCAATATTTTATCTCTCTACAATTTATTTTTAAAAAGTGAAAAGGGCGTTTTAAATCCGTATACAAGAAATAAAATTTCAGTAAATATATTAACAAATATAAATAATGTAATAAAATTATCGAAATGTTTAAAAATAGATTGTGATACAAAATTACAAGATATAAGTAATGATTTTACAAATAAGAAAAAAATAGAAATGAGAACGTTGGAACTATTTCAAAAAATAGATGAATTAGGTAATTATACAAATATGAAATGGTTTTTAGATTTAAATAGACAGCAAATAGTAAGATTTATAAGAGAAATGGCAGATATTTGGTTTTACAGAGCACAAATTACAGATCAAACAAGACGTAATATATGTCCACCAATGGGAATATTATTTAGAAATATAAATTTAAACTATATTTCAAATTTATCTTATTTACAAGTTCAAAAATTAGCATTAAATATTATGGAACAATTAGTAAATAATGGAATAACAAGAGATTTTAAAGTTATGGGTAGTTATTATGTATTATCGGCATTAACATTAGTTCACAATGAAGCAGCAGAATCATTGCCATGGTTATATCAATCAGTTGCTTATTAATAAGTTTTAAAATAATAAAAAAAATAATAAATAATATTTTTATTTATTATTTTGTATTTTATGAATTTAGATTTTTTACTATTTTTAAATCAAAAATTTAAGCGGTTACAGCACCAGAAACAGCTGCGGCAACCTCAGCTTTTTGCGATTTGGCAAAGTGGGGGCTCATGTAGCGTTGGAGGTTGAAGTATGTGAGTTCATCACCAGATTTAATCTTGAGAAGGGAAGCAAGTTTCTTGTCAGGGTTAATCTTGCGACCATTTTCTTTGTCTTGGAGATTGTGTTCGCGGATGTAACCGTTGATTTCGCGTGTAACTTCAGTGCGAGCCATTTCAGTGCCAACTGGTTTGTTGAGGAAACCAGCAAGTTCGTTGCTGATGAGTGTAGGTTTAACAAATCCAGAGGGGGCGCGGTTTGTAGATTTGCGCTTGCGTTTGGCATTAGCCTTTTGAGCCGCTTTAAGTTCACGAACCGAGCGTTTTTCAAGAGCACGGAATTCGGTTTTGAGCGAAGCAATTTGAGTTGTAAGAGCTTGAAGCTTGGAAAGGAATTCAGTGAAACCGTCAGTCATGGAAGACATTTCAGTAGTTTCGGTGGTTTCAACAGGAGCATCAGTTTTTGTAAGTACTACATCAACTTCAGGAGTTTTCGATTTAGTAGTCTTTGGTGTAGTGGTTTTTTCAGCTTTAGCTTTTGTTGTTTTCGAAGTTGTTTTATCAGTTACAACTTCAACAGGCATTTCGGCAGCAACGGCGGTGGTTGTGGTCTCGGTTTTTTTTGCTTTTGGCATATTTATATAACCTACTATATAATGTCCTTTTTAAGTGCTTTAAAATGATAATATATATTAATTATTTCTAAACTTCATTATGATATCATTTTTAAACGAAAAAAAATATTTCTAAAATTATTTGTAAAAATTAGAAATATTTTCTTTTTTGTTTTTATTTCTTTTTTCCTAGAACCTAGTTTTCATGGTAATAATTTACCATGTGAAGTGTGTTGTAAAAGCGCCGTTTCCCCAAATGTCAGCATGTAGACCTTCTAGGCATTTTCCGTTACCATCTTCATCCTTTGGCAAATAAGTGCTGTGAGGATTTGTAATTTCATTAATCCAAAGACGCTGAAACTGCTTTGGATTTCCAAGACCATGACAGTTTGCCTTAAAGTCATCCCAGTGAAAGTTAATGTATGCTTCCCGCTTTCCCTTTACCGACATGTTTTTGATTTTTCGCTCAATCATATCAAAATACTTTTCATTGAGCATTTTGAACTTCTCCTCTTTGACTTCCTTCATGTGCTGTTCCTTCTTGTTAGCTTTCTCAGCTACAACTTTTGCCTCTTCATTTGCCACTACATCAGCACGCTCAATGGCAAGGAAACGCATCTGCTCAATGAAAGACATTTTGACGTTTGAGAAGTTTTTGGGTGTAATAGTTATATAAGTAAAATTTTGTTTCAATTTTTTTATTTTTAATTTTTTAAGTTTTGAAAATAAAAAATAAAATAAAATAAAAATAAATTTCTACTATTGAGTAATGAGTAAAAGTAATGGATATATAAAATTAAATTATTATGGTGGTTATGGAAATCAATTATTTATTTATTTTATGGCTAGATTGTATGGAGAGAAACATAATTTGACATTAATAACAGAAATAAAGAATAATTATATAAAGTTAAAAAAGAATTCTATAGATGAAAATATTATTTTTGATGAAGATTTGAAAACATATACATTGAGAGATAAGGATTTTAATATTGAGAACCACAAATTACCATATTATGGAAGAGGAATATATATATTTGATGGATTTTTTCAATATGAAGAAATTTTTTATTTAAATAAAGAGAGAATTTTAAATATGGTAGTTGAAAAATATAAAACAGAAGACAATTTTTCAATACATGTAAGATTGGGTGATTATTATTTACCAAATAATAGACATTTAATAATTAATTGTGATTATTATATAGATTGTATTAAAAAATATGGAGAGAATTATAAAAAAATATATATAATATGCGATAAATTAAATGAGAAATGGGAAAAATTATACATGTTTAAATTAATAAATAAAATTAAATCAATAAATAAAATACCAATATATAAAGAGCAAACTTTGATTGAAGATATAAATAGTATTATTAAATCAAAATATATTGTAACATCAAATAGTACATTATGTTTTTGGGCAACATTTTTTTCAAATGCGGAAAAAATAATTTCATTTCCATATTTTGGTATGGATATAAAAAAAAATAAAAAAATAGATATTTGGGACAATAACCCACAAATATTTAAATATAATAAAAATAAAAATATTTTTTTTAACAGAGATTACAGTAAAAATACAATAGATTTTTTTGAAAATATGATTTTATAAATTTTTTATTTTACTTTTTATATATTTTAAAAAAAAATTGATTTAAAGAGAATACAATATATTAAACTATCAATAATGGCAGGCGCTGATAATATGATTCTTAATGGTGTTACCGACGACCTTAGCAGCTTCGTTTATACAAAGCCAAAGGTTAATAATGTTGGTGGTAAGAGCATTGGTATTCTAAACAAGAAAAGCAACAAAAGTGTCTTTGTATCGACGCCACTTATGCTAACATGGGGTATTAATGAATATGTTGATGAACAATCTGGTAAGCGAACATATGATATGTCACTTCAGTTTCCAAATGAAGAATACAATACACCAGAAATTAAGAAGTTTCTTGATAATATGATTGCTTTTGAAAGCAAAATTAAAGCTGATGCCATTACTAATTCTAAGGAATGGATGAATAAGGCAAAGATGACAACTGATGTTGTAGATGCTCTATTCACACCAATTCTAAAATATCCAAAAGATCCTTCTGGTGATCCTGATACTAGCCGTTCGCCTTCTCTTCGCGTAAAGATTCCTTATTGGGAAGGAGAATGGAAGTGTGAACTTTACGATATGGAACAGACGCAACTATTCCCATCATCGGCGGGAGTTACACCTCTTGAACTTATTACAAAAGCTTCGAACATCGCTACCGTAATTCAGTGTGGTGGTATTTGGTTTGCGAATGGTAAGTTTGGTGTTACATGGAAGCTTCTACAGGCAGTAGTAAAACCAAAGCAGAATCTTAAGGGGCAGTGTTTTATCAATCTTTCAAAGGAAGATAAAACAAAACTTCAAACAGCAAATCTTGATGAAGATGATGCTAATGATGTTGTTGCTAAGGTTGTTGAAGATACAGATGATGAAGATGAACCAGTAGCAACAGAACAAGTAGCAGAAGCAGTAGCAGAAGCAGTAGCAGAAGCAGTAGCAGAAGCAGTAGCAGAAGAAAAAGTAGAAACACCACCAAAGGTAAAAGAAGTTGATCTTGATGAACCACCCGCTCCTCCTAAGAAGAAAGTAGTTCGTAAGAAGAAGACAGATGAGTAAATAAAAAATAAAAATAAATAATACAAAATATAAAAAATTATAAATAATGAATTACTCTAGTTTATTAGTTAAAATATTAAAATAATAATAAATTTTTTTTATTATTATTAATACAAAGTAAGATTTATATATATATTAGATTTATTTTCTATATTATATATATTTTCATAATCTATGTTTGATATACCCTTATTTTTTATAGTTATTATTTGATTTTTTTTTATTTTAATATCTTCCATGTTTATATTATATTTATTATTTCCAATACTTATTTCATAATGTTCTTTTTCCAATAAAGAATGTAGTTCAACATTATCATTTATAAATATATTATTATCATCATCTATAAAAATATGATTATCTATTTTTGGTATACATTCAAATATTAATGTATTATTAGAAGTTTCGTATATTATTTCGTTGTGCCATAATGGGATAAAATAGTCTTCATTTTCTATTTTTATTTTAAATACTTCGTGATTTAATAAATTATTTATTGATGGATTAATAATATATTTTATATCTGGTTTGCTATTTTCTTCTAAAATTTTTTCTATTTCTTTTATTATTATAGATTCCTTAATTAAATGTATATTTATTAAATAATTGTATATAGAATGGAGCTTGTTTTTTGGTAATAATTTTAATATTGTTAATAAATATTTAATATTTTCATTATCAAAAATATTATTAAAATATTCTATATCATTTTCATTTAATGTAAAATCTCCATTTAATGATAGAATAAATTTATACAAAATATTTTTATAATCATAATTACTATTATCAAAATCATCATTAGATAAATTCTCTCTAGATTCATGATAAGATTCCTTGTTTTTGCTATTAATGTATTTGTTTAAATAATTATATGCCTCTGATATTTCTTTAAATTTTTCTTCAGCATTTGGTTCGCTGTTTTTATCAGGATGATATCTTAATGCTTTTATATAATATCTACTTTTTAATATTTTATAATCAAAAGTTCCCTCAATTTCTAATATTTTTATAGCCTTTTTATAATTCATTTATTATTGATATTATATTTAATATATATTTCTCTAAATGATAAATCGGTCTATAATTATTGTTATAGTATAAATAAAAATCAAATGTTATTTTTAATATTTCTGTTATTTTATCAAAATTTATAATATTTCTCTCTATTAATTTCTTTATAATATAATTAATACATAAGTTTATATCAATGTTGTATATAAAAATATCATATATATTTTCTCTCAAAGTCATAAAATCAATATTTGTATGATTGATAATAATATTGAAAATTTTATCTGAATAATCTTTGTAGCTAAAATCTATATCTATATTATTTTTTATATCTTTTATATTACATATATGATTAATATTTAGATTATTTCCAATCTTTTTTATTAAACATTTATTATAATTATTTTTTACTGGCCTACTAATATTTAATATTTTACAATTATTGATAATATTATCCGGAATAAAACAGATATTTTCAGATATTAATATAAAACGAATTATACTACTATTATTGTAATGTTTTTGCATATAACTATAAAATATATCTAATAATTCACTATTTATTAAATGAAAATTTTTACATAATATTATACCTTTTTTATTATTTTTAGATATTATTATTTCAATAATATGATTAAATATTTCATGCCATAAAGTTTTTGAATTACATCCTAATAATTCCATATCAACTTCATAATGTATATCGCTTATTTTGTAATAATAATTGTTTTTGTTGAAAACAATTAAAATTTTTTTTTCATATTTTAAATTAAAATCACTATATTGATTTATTATTTTTAAACTTTGAGTGTATTTACCAATTCCTGGAGGACCATAAATTATTATATTAGGTAAATTGCTTATATTTTCTATTTTACTAAAATCTATTTTTTTATGTAAGTCATAATTATTATTACTATATATATATTCATCAAATAAAGTTTCATTAAATTTCATACTTATTTTAACTACAAAATTAATATTTAAGTTAATAAAATTAATAAAAAATTCATTTTAATATTTATTATAAATGGATTATAAAATAGATAGTAAAATAGAATCTATATTATATAAAGTAGATCTTATAAAAGATAATTATCCAAATTTTTCAAATGTTTGGAGAGAATATTTAATACAAAAAATAAATAATTTAAATAAGCAAATTGATAGATTAGATGGTTTGTTAAATAATATAAATAACATTGATAATGATATACCAATTTTTTTATTATTTATGTTGATTAATAATTAATTTAAAAATTATAAAACAAAATTAATTATCATATGAATATTGCATTATCAGTAAAAGATATAACTATCGATGATATATTTTTTTTAGATCCTATTAAAAATATTATAATTAATAATTCAAAGTTTATAAGAATTATATATTCAAATAATTTACTAACATTGAATGGTATATATTTAATTTGTAATATAGATAATAAAGATAAAAATAATAACCATGGTTTATTGTTGTATATTCAAAGTTTGGAAGATAATATATTAAATAAATTTTCAAAAGAGAAAATTAAAAACTATAAAATAAGAGAGTATTTCAATAATAATTTTATTAATACTGATTATACTAAAGATCAAGAAAAATATACAAAATATATATTAAAAATTTCTGGAATATGGGATGCCTCAAATAACATAGGGCTAACTTTCAAATTTTTAAAATTAGATAGTATTTTAACCATCTGTTGAAAATAAAATCAAGATAACAAACATATATGAAACAAATATTAGATTAATTAATCCTATAATAGTTGAAACCATGGATAAACCAGTTGTATCCATTTTTGATATATTTGATATATTATTTAATAATATAAGTGTTTGAATAATAATAAATATAGTTACAATCGAATTATATGTATAATATTCTTTAGCAACCTTACCTTCTTTGATTGCTTTCTTATTTTTTAAATTTAATATTAATAAGGCACTACATATAACTATTAATACAAATATAGCAAATAATAAACTTACTATTTGAGAGATTGGAATTGTTTTTTTAATCAAATCTACAAATGTTAATATAAATAAAAGTAAAAAACTACCAACAGTTATACTATAACCACTAATTATCCCTTCTACATTTGTATGTAATGTAGAAGTGGAACTTGTTACAATTCCAATAATTGCTAAACAAATAATAAATGTATTTATGTATTCGATTTTATAAAAGTCCATATATAATAATTTATTATTTTTTATTAGATATATTTATTAATATTATTATATATTATTAAATTAATAATGAGTTTTTTTCCTCCAACAAGTAATAATATTAATATATCTACAAGTAGTCATCCAATAATTGAAAGAGTTCAAAATTTTAATTTAGATAGAAAATTACTTTCTATTCATTCATCCGATCGTGATATAAAATCATGGCCATTCTCTCATGAATTTAGTATTAGGTGTCCTCAACAATATATTAATATACAATCTATGAGAATAGTTGAAATAAATTTACCAGCAATGTATTTTAATTTTTCAACAGCAAAACAAAATACTAAATTTTATATACAATTAACTAATGGTTCATACCCAGGAAAGTATTTAATTACTATACCAGATGGCTTTTATAATCCAACAACATTACAAAATTCTTTAGAGTTTATTATGAATAAAAGAATTAGAGAAGAAAATAGCCTACCTAATATTACTGATTATAACTATTTTAAAGTATTTTATAATGAAGTAACGCAAACATTTTCATTTGGCAACGAAAAAGATTCTTTTGATTTATTATTTGATGAAGAAATTACATATACATTAGATTGTTGTGTTAATGGTAGAAAACAGCAAATAGAACCATGTGGAAGATTAACATCTGTATTTTATAATCCAGTTAAATGGGGATTTCCGTATTATATTGGATACGATAGAAAAAAATATTCTTCTAATGCTGGAAGAAAAAATTTATATATTGAATATGTTAAACCTGAATTTGTTTCTACAAATATTTGGCTTACTAATTCTAATGGAACCAATTATTCAATTTTAGGTGAAAATGTATTCACTTTTTTACAATCGGAGACAATTTATTTAGAATTAGATAAATGGAATAATTATGATGAATTAGATATGGATAGTCAAAATCCTAATAATGATTTTAATAGTAATAGCACATATAATAATAAACAAAATGGGAAAGTAAATACTGCTTTTGCTAAAATACCAACTACAATATATCCACCCGGACAACAATTTGATTCACGTAATGGTTTATTACAAAATATGGCTTATTTTGATCCTGTTATAGAGAGAATTCAAGAATTTAAATTCAAATTTAGATATCACGATGGAACACCTGTATGGTTTGGAGATATTGATTTTAATTTTACTATTGAAATTAATCAATTAAGAAATGAAATACCTAAAAAATTCAATGTTAATACTCCCAGCTCTTTTAGATTGTAATATAATTCAATAATAATCTATTTAATAAAAATTATATTAAATATATTATATTGTTTTTAATATAATGTCAAAGATTGCATTTATTACAGGAATAACAGGGCAAGATGGTTCATATTTAAGCGAATTCTTATTAGAAAAAAATTATGATGTTTGGGGTCTCATTAGAAGAGCATCAAATATTAATACAGAGAGAATTAATCATATTTTTGATAAATTATATCTCAGATATGGTGATTTAAGTGATGAAAATAGTTTAATAAATATTTTAAATGAAATTTATGATAATTATACTAAAAATATAGAAGTTTTAGAAGTATACAATTTAGCTGCTATGAGTCATGTAAAGGTTTCTTTTGATTTACCAGAATATACAGCAAATATTGATTCCCTTGGAACTCTTAGACTTTTAGAATCTCTCCGAAAATGTAAAATAGATATTTCAAAAATTAAATTTTATCAAGCATCAACATCTGAAATGTTTGGTAAGGTTCAAGAGGTTCCACAAACTGAAAATACCCCATTTTATCCTCGCTCTCCATATGGTGTAGCTAAATTATATTCACATTGGATAACTAAGAATTATAGAGAAGCATATAATATGTTTACATGTTCTGGAATACTATTCAATCACGAAAGTCCTCGCAGAGGACATAATTTTGTAACTAGAAAAATAACAATTGCTCTTGGTAATATATTATCAGGAAAACAAGATAAATTAGTTCTCGGTAATATTAATTCAATGAGAGATTGGGGTCATGCAAAAGATTATATAAAAGGAATGTGGTTAATGCTTCAACAAGAAACCCCAGATGATTATGTTTTAGCTACTAATGAATATCATAGCGTGCGTGAATTTATTGAAAAGTCATTTAAATTAAAAAATATAAACATAGAATGGAAAGGAGAAGGTTTAGATGAAATTGGTTATTGTAAAGATACAAAGAGAGAATATATATTTATATCCAGTAAATATTTTAGAAATTCAGAAGTGGATGAATTATTGGGCAGTTCACAAAAAGCATTTGAAAAATTAGGATGGAAACCTGAAATCAGTTTTGATGAATTAGTTAAAGAAATGGTTAATTATGATTGTAATTAAAGAAGAAAAATAAAATAAAATAAAAATTGAATTTTATTATTTATAATATGTATTTGTAAATAATAAAATACTTTGATGGCGCTTCTTCTTTCACGAGTGACTCTTCCCGAACTAGCAGAAAAAATATATACTATTGCTCTTCAAGAGTACTTTGATGAGATTATTGAATATAAATGTTTCAACATTCCATTGATTATTATGAAGAATGAGAGAGAATATAAAGACAATACAAAGATATATACTTTATATTCTATTTTGTCTGATGTAAGAAATATAAGAAATAATCTAGAAAGTTTCAAATCAAATATTCTCTCCAAATATAAAAATTATAATATACACTTTCCATTACAATTCAAAGATTTACTTACTAAATGGATAATTTTTATAAAAAATATAAAACACGTAGAAAATGATTTTATGTCAATGTCTCTAGATAGTTTATTATTTTCAATTGAAAATATTATTAATAACAATTCGAATACTCAAATTATGAATGTAAGTAAATATTATACAAAAAAACTATAATATAATATAATATTATATTTACACTTTTATATAACTAATTTTACATATACCTTTTTCTAATATATTAAACCCTTTATCTCTTATATAACTATCTAAATTAGTCATATGAGGATATTGATCAATGTCATCAAAAACTATGACACCACCACTTGGAATTTTACTATAAAAAAAATCAAACTCATCTTTAACTAATTTTGTTGTATGAGGTCCATCTAAAAATACCAATGAATATTTATTAAGTATATATTTATTTTCATTATATATTGGAACTCCATCTGAATAACGATTAAAAAATTCAGTATCTTCCAAAGGAAAATATAAACATTCCATATTATTTTCAGAACAAAATGTATATAAATTTTTTAACATATTATTTTTCATTTTATTTGTATAATCAAGTTTTTCTTTTCTATTTTCCCAATGTTCATAATCTATATTACCAAAAGGATCAACTGCTATATGTATTTTGTTTTGTTGTGTATTCTTTAAAGTATTTAAAATCATTTGAGTGCTTCCACCTTCACGAACACCAATTTCACAAGTAAACCCATCAACATTTTGAATCTTATTAACAGCGTTAATTAATATATTATATTCTCTAGAGTCACTTTTCATAATAATATAAATATAATATAATTATATTTATATTATATTTTTTATATTTTATTTTTTATTTTATATACTTATTTATTGAAATAAGTATCATTTATCCATTTTTTTAACAAAGTAATAGAACATGTCTTATAATCTTCTTTAAATCCTCCTAATTTATAAAACTGGGGTTTTGACATTTTTTCAGTTTTATAAAATATGTAATCTCCATATTTTCCATTACGAATAGAAAGACTTTTATCAATTACTCTTACACAATTTTTACCACCAGTTCCTTCATTATTTTCTATAAATTCAATTACTTCATCTAATTCTAATACTTCTATATCTTTTTTCATTTCATTTAATGATTTTTTATTTGATCCCCATTCAGCATAAATACCATATTTACCTTTTTTAATATAAAGATTATCACTTTTGTATTTACCAAGAAGTTTATTATCTAATTCTATTATTTCTTCTATTTTATAATCTCCATTTTTAAGTTTATCAAGATCAATATGTTTTTTAACAGATTTGAATGATATTTTCTCTCCATCTTTACATTTAATAGCAGGACCATATTTTGCTATAACATATGAGTGATTATCATCTATTTGTATCTCTACATTACTTTTTATTACACCATTTTCCTGCGATTCTATTTTTTTTGGAATAGAAACATCTATAGCATCAACACACTTTCTACATAAATCTTGATATTCTTTATTACCCTTAGATATTTGATCTAATTCATCCTCCATTTGTTTTGTGTATTCGTATTCGAAAAATGTATCAAATGTTTTCAATAAATATTCTAATACAAGAATACCGATTTCTTGTATAACTAGTTTATTATTTTCATTTCCAAATTCTCTCTCTTTTTCAATTTCCGTAATTTCATCATTTTCTAATTCAAAATCAGTGCATTTTATTTTTTTCCCTTTTATATTTTCTTTTTTAACATAACCTCTTTCTTGGATTTTATCAATAAGCGATGAATATGTTGAAGGTCTACCAATACCTTTTTGCTCTAGCAATTGAACTAACTTAGCTTCTGTATAATGCATTTTTAAATCTTTTATAGTTAGTTTATTGGTTATCTTTCTATAAGCTAATTCACTATTTTGTTTTAATGCTAATAAATATTTGTAAAATTTATTATCATCTTTGTATCCAGCAACTATTTTCCATCCAATAAATACAAGTTCTTCTGTTGTATATTTGTATTCATGCTTAAAAGGAGCTGTTATTTTTGAAGTTATACTATTAAATAAAGCATCCGCCATACAACTTTCCATAGTTGTTCGCCAAATTAAATTATACATACGCTTTTCTTTAGATTCCATATCATCAGGTAATTTATTACATTTAATATTTGTAGGTCTAATAGCTTCATGAGCTTCTTGAGCATTATTATTTTCTTCTTTTTTCTTTTTACTTTTTTTTGTATTTTTTTCTACAGGTTTTTCACTCAATAAATCTACATTTTTATTAATATATTCTTCACCATATTGCTCACTAATATGTGGTTTAATTTTTTCAATAAATTCTTTACTATATATTTGACTATCTGTTCTCATATAAGTAATATAACCACCTTCATATAATTTTTGACAAATAGACATTGTTTCTTTTGGACTAATATGTAACTCATTACTAGCTGCTTGTTGTAATGAACTTGTTGTAAAAGGAGTTGGTGGTTTTTTAATACTTTCTTTTGGTTTACTACAACTAAATATATGTTTAAATTCGGTTGTTTCTTCTAAAAATTGAATTACTTTATCTTCATCCTCGAAATTATGATTTAATGTATAATCTAAATTATGATCAGTGAAATATCCTGTTGTATTATATACTTTTTTCCCAGGAGATTTATCTATTTCTTTTTGATTATCGTATACTAATCTAAGAGCAGGAGTTTGACATCTTCCAGCACTTAATCCTTTTTTTGTTCTTGAAATATTTTCCCATAATAATGGTGATATTTTATATCCAACTAACAAATCTAGTATTTGTCTTCCTTGCTGCGCATTAACCATATTCATGTTAAGTTTTAATGGATTTTTTACAGAATTTTTTAAAGCAGTTTCTGTTACTTCATGAAAAATTATTCTTTTTGTATTTTCAATTGATAAATCAAATAACTTACATATATGCCAAGCTATTCCTTCACCTTCGCGATCATCATCAGTTGCCAATAACACATCATTGCTATTTGTGATCATTTGTCTAATTCGTTGAATTTGTTGTAGCTTCGAATCCATTGGTGTAAAACTTGGAATAAATGTATCTAAATTTATACTTTTTAAACCATTTAATTCTTGTATATGTCCATAACTAGCAATACATTTATATCCTGACCCTAAATATTTCTCTATTTTTTGACATTTAGCAGGTGATTCAACAATAACTAATGTGTAAGTCATAATTTATAAATAATTTAATATTTATAAATTATTTCAATTATTATTTTAATTATTTTATTTTAAGAAGACAACTAATAATCCAAGTCCCCAAAAAACAGCCATTGAAATACCTACAGATTTATATTTATCCATTTTTCCATATTTTAATAAAGCCCAGTTTGAAAATGTAGCTGCTAATAAAACAAAGGTCATAATTAATAAATTATAAGCATAAGCTTCAACTCTTTTATCATCAATAAATATTGAACTAGGCATACCGATTGGCATAGCGGCAATTAATCCAGCAATTGCTTTATTAGAAACATTATTACCAGCAAAACTAATACCAGCAACAGTTAAACCACCAATTAAGAATTGTCCAGGGGCACTATTTATGAAAGCATGAAGAGCAGACATTTATATTATAATTAATTATTTTTTTTTTTCATTTTTTTGCTTTTTTAGTTTTTTGTTGTTTAGAAGTAGATTTTCTAGTTTTTTTATTTCTAAACATGTCCTTTCCTAATTTATTTGATAATTTAATACCTGCTTCTATACCTCTTACTGAATTTCCATATTTATCTAATTTTGGTGAAACAATTCCAATACCACCTACATTTGGAATTACAATTAATATTCCACCACCAACACCACTTTTAGCATATGATTTACCATCTGTTTTAACCATCCATGTTGGAGAATATTCATATAGACCTTCTGGTTTTAATGTATTTAAAATATATTCAGTATCATCTTTGCTTATCAATTGTTTATGGCTTTCTGGGTGTTTACCGGCATTAGCAAAAACAGATGCCATAGTTGCTAAATCTTTAGCTGATACTTTAACAGAACATTGATAAGTGTAAGCATCAACTGCTTCGTCAACAGGAGCATAAAAACGATTTAATGATTTTAATAAATAAGCCAAACTCATATTTGTAGTATTAGTAGCCGATTCACTTTTATAAACACTTTCATCTAATTTTAATTCTGTATTAGCAAAATTTGATAAGTTATCTAAAATTTGTTTTTTATATTCTTTTTGATCTTTTTTATATAATAAAGATGTTGTTGCCATAGCGCCTTGATTAACATATGGATTAATTGTATGTGTAGGTGCTAATTTTGCCGCAATTATAGAATTGAAAGGCATGAAAGAACCATCTGTTCCAATTTTTTTATATACTTCATTTTTTCCTAATTTTTTTACTGCTAAAGCTAATGAAAATAGTTTACTTATCGATTCAATAGGAACTTTTTTATTAGAATCACCAACTGAATAACATTTTCCATTTATATCACAAAAAGTTATACCAAATATTGTGGGGTCTGCTTTAGCAAGTTGTGGAATATAAGATGCTAGTTTTCCACCTTTGTTAGATTTTACTTTTTTATATACATCTTCTAATACTTTTTGATAATCCATCTATATTATATTAAAATATAATATTACTTTTTATTCCAGATTATTTTTTTCCTTATATTCTTTCCATGAAATTTTAACAGGTTTAATTGGTTTATCCTCTTTTTTATTTTTTTTATCCTTTTTATCTGTTTTTTCTGCTTTTTTAAGAGCACTGTCAATATATATTTCTTTTAATATAGTTCCAACCATATAGGAACCTTCATGTTGATCTATTTTACCATCTTCTATTTGTTTTAAAACATTTAAAAATTTATTTAACATTTGTAAATCTATTTCATCCTTTTTTACTTTGTTAAATATTTCAGTATAATTATTAAAAAGAAAATTACAACGTTTTACGCACATATCATCAAATTGTTGTGGATTAGTTTTTGATAATCTAGGATATTTTTGCTTTAAATTAACTAGTTCTTGA
>Ga0181400_1000080_pt1 | contig 35714 bp, 16 predicted proteins | sample 23SPOviralmetaG_FD_130129 | JGI IMG/M metagenome (GOLD analysis project Ga0181400, IMG submission 130129) | Marine viral communities from the oligotrophic San Pedro Time Series (SPOT) site, San Pedro Channel, CA, USA - 23 SPOT_SRF_2011-06-22 | ecosystem: Environmental > Aquatic > Marine > Strait...
AAGAGTTTGCAATTAATCCTTTATTATCGTCTACAATTTTAATTGCTAAGTCGTTTGTGTTACCTACAGTAAGTCCTAAATCTGAAAATTCAACTAGTGTAGTAAATTCTGTTGCTGATCCTGGAGTAGATACTACATAATTACTTGCATCAATGCCATTTAGTTTTAAAGCATTGGAAGCTGTACCCCAGAACCTGTGTCCTGTCGATGTAACACCACCTGTTGAGTTTATAGTATTCTTAAGAGTTAAACCTTGTCTAACAACATCAAATCCTGGATAGGAAGATGCATCTTCTGTACCGATTGTAAATTCTTGGGCACTAATAATATGTATGACTTCATCGTTAATTATTGACTTAATAACTGGTCTAGATGTGCCACCTGTATCTCTAATATTAGCACTCTGGAACTGTGTTACTGTATCACCAACACCTTGTGGTCCTACTAGTACAAAAGAAGTGCCGTTGTATGCATATAACTGTTCGTTGCCTGTATCCCACCAAAAGTCACCTAAAGCAAGGCCAGCAGGGGTATCTGCGCTTACTTCGGCTCCTCCAGTAGTTCTCCATTTTGTTCCATCATAAAATTTTAGTTTACTATTACTAGTATCGAACCAAATTTGACCACTTAGTGCTTTAGGTGGTTGATTTCCACCTGCAAAATTTTCAAGTAAAAATACAAAGTTTTCGTTTTGTATTTCTCCATATCCAGCATAGTTTTTACCTACTAGTTTTAAGTCTGTAGTTTGGTCTATAGTACCATCTTCTACAACTGTTAGCTGAACATTGTTATATCTGTTAATTGTATATGACATGTATTACCCCTATATGTTTATTTATCGCTTTTGTCATTATGTTACTGTCTGTAGCGTTCTACGTACAAATGTCCATGTAGCTCCAGATACTGTATATTCGTAAAGATATCTTATAGCTGTTAATGTAGCGACACCGCTTGCATCGTTACTTTGGCTAATATCTTGAATTACTGTTTCAGCACTGCTTACATTGTCTTTATCTACTGCAATACTAGACTTGGTAAGTACCCCAGATGTATCCGGACTAGTTGTAATATCAACAGTAATACCAGAAACTGTTGATCCTGTATATGAAGTTGCCATTACGTATGCTGACGTTCCTGTTTGATAGTTGCTTGCAGACTGCATATTTTCTAACAATGTAGCAATACTATTTTTTGGACCGTCACCTGAACCAACAACAGCAGGATCCGATAATCCTGTTATATCAAAGGATATAATTACATCTTTACTATATAATTCTACATCAACGTAGTTTTTTGTTGCTGCATCTGTTGTTGCAGAAGGTTCAGCTAGTCCTGTAATATTTTGACTATCAATAGTAATATCGCCGCCTGCTACAATATTAAGTCCAGTACCATTTAATCTTGTAATTGTTGCAGAGTTTAAACTTATATCATCAACAGTAAGTTCTGATAGTGTACCTACCCTTGTAAGTCCTAATGCATTATTAACTGTGCTACCAAGTGTAGTCTTAGTTAAAATACTTGTACCACCTATATTATAAGACGGATCTGCATTTCCTATATTTTCTTCTAGATCAATATCAACATTAGAAGTAAAACTATTGGTTGCTTGCTCCCATGTCCAATCTTTACTACCGTTGGAGCTCCTTAAAATAATTCCTCCACCGTCTATAGTTGTATCATCACCTTCGGTACTGTCATCTAATAGTCCTAATTCAATATTTTTGTCTTCAACCCTTAGCGTACTTGTATTCAAATACGTTGTGTCACCTTCAACTAGTAAGTTGCCACCAATTGTAAGATTACTTGTAAATCTACCATCTCCTGTTACATCTAAACTGTACGCTGGATTAGATTTCCAAATGCCTACATATTTTTCACTAGTATCTACATAAACAGCAGGCAAGAAACTACTTCCGGATCTAACCTTAAGTGCAAGATCTTCATTACTAGCCTGTGTTTCTAATGTTGTTGTGGTTCCAGCAATTTTTAAAATTGCATATTCAGTTTCACCGACCCCAACACTAAGTCCTGCACTGTTTTTAATTTTTAAACTACCTGTAGTTGCACCATTTGCATCTGTGGGTATAAAGTTTTCAGCAGCTCTAACAATACCTGCATCATCAACAAGTCCTTTAGCACTAGTTGCTGTTCCTCTATAGAAAAATCCGCTGTTGACTACATTAAAACCTTTTTCTAATAATTGTCTATTTTGTGAATCACCAACAACTTGTGGATATCCTGCTATAGAATATTCAGGTAAAATATAAAATGTTTCAGGTGAAAATATACCAACAAGTGTGCCGCCTAAAAATAATTTTAATATAGTGCGTTGTACATCAGTTGCATCTAATTGACTTGTTACTTCAAATCCTGTTTTTCCTTGTCCGGCACTATATTCAGGTCCTATAAGGGTAAGTTCAGATCCGTCCCAAATGTATAATTTATTATTTTCATTATCAATCCAAATATCGCCTTTATTAAGGTTACTAGGTTGAGTACTACTTACAACACTTCCTGTAGCAGGTCTAAAGACTGTACCATCATAAATTTTTAACCTTGCATCTTGTTTATCATACCATAATTGTCCTACCATAGGATTTGTAGGTTGAGATGTTGATGCAAAATTTTCTAAAAGGGCAATGAAATTTTCGTTTAAGAATTCGCCAAAGCCTTTGTAATTTTTTCCAATTAAAGTTAAGTCAGTAGTAGTTAAATCAAGTATACCATCAGTTAGGTCTACTAGTAATTCACCATCTGTTCTGTTTAGTCTATAACTCACTACTCTTACCCTCCAGTATAAATTATGAAATTCATTGTCATAAATGGATTCATAACACTTATTGCTTGCCCTACGCTCTCTTCTGTCAATATGCCACCGCTTGCAGGATAGGCTTGACCAGCACCTGTTCCTGTTGGTGCATCATAAATGATTGCGTCATTATCATTGGGCGTACCGCTTACATCTCTAATTGCATAGTATTGATCGCCGCTATCACCTCTAAGATCGTGTTCGTGTTCAGGCAAGTTTTCTGTTGTTATTGTAACTTGTTCTGCACCATCTTTTGACCCTATAACATCTGCAGAAGTTGATGTAACAATATCAGCACTTGTCCCGCCCATATTATCAGCACCTAATATAAATCTACCACGTAAATCAGGAAGTGCAAAATATCCTGAAGTAGGTGATGCTTTGTATGTAGTACCAATTACATTATGTAACTGTCCGTAGGCACTTATCAAAACTTCTGTACCATCACATATTAACCAACCTACAGGTGCGGCACCTCCTGCAAAAGGAACTACAGTTCCTACTGGTGTTAATCCTTGTATTGCACTGAACAAATTAATTCTGTTAATCTTTTTAAGTCCAGTATCGCCCGATGTTCTGTTAATTAGTAGTTCGTCATCTGCTTGAGAAGACAGAACATTTGTTTTACCAGCAACAATATCGTTACTAATACTTGTGTTAAACACTTTTAATGTTCCGCCTGTTTGTCCGTCGAAAACTGTATCAGCAGCTGTTATATCTCCTGCAAACCTAAAAGTTGTTGCACTAGTTAATCTATCTGAACTTCCTGCTCTACCTGAAACTGTACCGCTTACGTTACCTGTAACATTACCAATAAAAGTTGTTGCATACATCCTTGCATATTTTGCAGTTGTACTACCAATATCTTTTGTGTTATTTTCGTTTGGCACTATATTTCTTGTGGTTGTTATACCAGTTACATTTAGTTTGCCTCCAATATTAGTATCCAGTGCTACACCCAAACCGCCTGTTGTTCTAATACTGCCATTAGCAAATGTTGAACTATTTACAGTCGAAGTAGTGTTTATAAGTCCGCTTGCTTGTATGTTACCTGTCACATCTAATTCTTGATCAGGAGCAACATTGTTAATGCCGATTTTCAAGTCACTATCTAATCTAAGAACATTTTTAAGTACGCCATCATTCTTTACTTTGAAGTCCATAGATGAACCAGCAATGTTATGTTGGAATATTCCTGCATTTCCTTCAACGCCAATATTCATTTCAGCATTTATACCATAGTTAATTCCTGTATTGTTTTGTACATTAATAGGAAATGCTGTTGTACTTGTAACATCTCCCCTTAGAAAGTTTCCAGCTGCAATAGTATTTCCGCTTACAATTAATCCTTCAGCCTTTTCAGCTGTTCCATAAAATTTCGGAACACCATCTCCTGTAATATTATTTGCACTTAAATTAAATCCTGGATTAAGTGTACTGAATCCTGGAATAACAACTTTCGGTGTAAAACTTTGTGTTGTTATAAGCGCCACTGGTTTAGCATCTACTTCAATTTGTAAAACATTGTATGTTACATCGTCTGTGCCTGTTATAGTTACAGGTGTTGCACCTGTTACTAAACCGTCACTAAAATTAGGACCTACTAATACCCATCCTGAACCACTAAACAAATATAATTGTTGATTATCTGTATCTACCCAAAGATCTCCGATTAAACTTTGTCCTGCTTGAGGTGCTGTAGTTGCCTTTTTAAGTCCGCCACTTGCTACCCAATTTGTCCCGTCATATACCTTTAATTGTTCTACGCCAGGAGTTGTATCATACCATAACTGTCCTTCTACTGGAGTTGCTGGTTCAGTTGCACTTGCAAAATTTTCTAATAAATGTAAAAAGTTTGTAGCAATAGTTGTACCATATGCAGTGGTATTTCTACCAGGTAATCCTAAAGAAGTTATTGTGTTGACAGTATTATCTTCAACTGTAATTGTTCCTTTGTTTGCTTGGTCTGTATATGCTATTGTATATGCCATCTATTATTCCCCAACCGTACCAGCAAGACTTTGGATTCTAACAGTGTAATCGATTTGAATTAATCTATTCAAACTTTTTTGGACAGGATGGAATACAACATGTGTTAGTAAATTTCCTGTACCGCTTGCATTATAACCCTTTAGTCCTAGTTCATCAAATACATATAAACTGTTCTGATCAGTTGCTGTATCAAATGCATCCTGCCCGCTAGGTTCACCGTAATCTAACAAACAAGTTATGAGAACATCAGTATAATTCGTACCACTTACGTGACGTGTTTCAATTTTATTTCTTACTGGATCAGTGTTGTTTACGCTGTTATCATCTACAATCTTAGTATAAGTTTGGTTGTATAAACTTGCATTTGTTCCTGTAGAATTAGGCGTCAAGTAAGTAATAATACCAGTAGGATCCACACTTGTACCGCCATTACCAAAACTCATTTCGTAAATCCAGCCATTACCTCTATTTCCGACACTGTCGGCTAACGCTATACTCATATTTTCGTAATGAATAGCATTATTTTTATCAATGTATACTTCTTTAGTCTCAGGATCAAATATCTTTATGTGACCCTTTATTAGTATACCATTTTTTTCTTTTAGATTATCATTCATTTTTATGTCCTACTGTGTTATTTATCAGGGTAAGTCAACTGTTGTGGATCTCAAGAATCTACTAATATCGCTATCAGCATTACTTAACGCTATTCCTGTATCATTCCAAAGTCTACCTTGTTTACGCACTATTATTACTTTCTGATTCTCTCCGGGTGTCTCAAGCAATACCAAATTACTGCCTGTAATACTAAATTCTGCCGGTAATGTAATATCACCTTCAGGACTATCTTGACTTATTACCTCAGTTGATGTTGCATATGTTGTTCTTAAATTTGTATCTAGCTGGTATGATTCTAGTGTTGTTTTTCTAAGTCTGCGGCCAGCTACAAAAACTTCAAACTCATTTACACTAGCAGGTGTAAAATCAAGTTCATATGTACTACTAGTGCCATCAGCAGTAAATGTAGATGTAATTATTTCATCTTTATACGGCATCGAAGCAGTTCTACTCTGATCATAAAATTCTGTTCCTTCAGGATATGTAGATTTTACTCCAGTCCCTAATGTTCCTCTTCTAAGTTGTGTAAGAATATTTCCACTTTTTCTAAAATATTCTATACGTTCATTGTCTATAAATAAGACCCCAGGGTATCTCGATCCTGGTACCGGGTCTGGTAAATTAGTACTATTTTCTACAACAATTACCTTATCATTGTAATTCAGAGGTTCGGCCAATTTGTAATTTTGTGCTCCGTCTAGCCTTTTATAGATATCTCTATTTAAAATATCTTTAAACTGGCGCCACCCAAATTTATTTTTTAAACTTTCTTTAGCAAAATGAAATGTTTCTATAGTATCATTTTCGCTAAGAGTGTCTGTTAATTTAATACGCATTTTGTTTGGTGTTATAACATAATCAACAGAAGGATCTAATAACTTACCATTTTTGACTACCCAAACGTACTGGTCATCAACTGCCGGGCTTTGTAAGTTAACATATCCTGCCCTAAGCTGTCTTAATTCGTACCAATCAGATGTACCGTCGTCTGGTGTTATAGAAGCACCAAGTTCGACTATTTCAATTACATCATCTGTTACTGTTGCAACTCCTAGCACTTGTAAATCTAAAACTGTTTGTTCTGCACCAAATATTGTCTGTATTATTGCATTATTATTAACCTGTTGTGGTGTATTGTAATTAGGATCATCAATTCTAACATTATTCAAATATACAGCATAATTTTTTCTTGTTGTTAGTGCCGGATTTAGATTTAAATTTGCAGTGCTGCCATCAAGGACAAAAACTTGTCTGCCTGCGTTTACACCTGGTGATAGTAATGTACGCTCAACAACATCTAAGTTCTGTCTTTCTATGCCTTGGCTATCGTGATTACTAAATTGGTACACTTTAATTTTATCATTGTCATTCAATGTTGAATAAATGTATAACTTACTAGTATCTTCTACAAAATTGTTATCGTTATCATAATATCCATATCTATAATCGCCTCCACTGGCTGTGCTATCTTCTAGTCCAACAACATAGACTCTTAAAATGTCTCCTGGAGAACCTACGTTTGCATTTAATAATATTGCACTACCCGATTGTTCATCAGCATCTAATGCAAGATTAAACTGTCCTGAGCTTGTGAATGACCAATCCTGTATGTAAGTAAGTTCTTGGCCGTTAAGATAAATTCTTAATTGTCCTGCTCGTAGGCTTCCGGTAGGAACTTGCCATAATTTAAGTTGATATTCCTTACTATCAGTCATAGTATATTTTTGTGAATATCCAGCATTTAATATAGTATCATTTACTTGTACAATAGTAAACCATTCATAGGGTTTTTGTGTGAAAGGAGTTTGCGTTAAATCAAACACAGGTTGAGTGCTTCCGTCTGCTGTAAATTCATCTATAGTAACTGCACTAAAGTTTTGTATTTCACCTTCAAATATTGCATACTTAACTACTGCGTCTGCAACTGGTGGTTCGGAGAATCTAATAACAATTCTATTTTCCGCAGCATATGTTGAGTTGCTTTTTGTAAGTACATGCTCTACACGCTTTCCGTCTATTGTAACTAAACTGCTTAAATTATTTGTATATGTAACGTTAGTTAGGAAATCAGCACTACTTCCATCAGACACAAACTCGTCTAAGTCTAGAATATTTGTTCCACTATAGTCAAGTGTCACAATGTTTATGTTTGAATTTGCAGGAGGTGCAGTTGTAAATTTTACTTTGTCTGTTGTATTATCTATAGTGTATGCTGTTTGTATGACGTTGTTAATTTTTACAAATACATTCTTATCTAAAATAGGATCTGTTCCTATTCCAAATTCTGTAGTAACACCGTCTCCTATATAATTACGACTGTGTATTTGGCTTGACCCACTAGTTGGTCTTTCATAAACCTTTATATCTACTGTGTCAAAAACTCTACCAGGTAGTTGTTCATCAGGGCCTCCACTATTAGCAACAGTCGCAAACCCGTCTCCGTCAATGTTAATTTCTTCTGCTAGAATACCTTGTGCAGAAGTATAATCTAATTGTCCACCTTCGATTAGTGTATCATAGCTGCCTGGTACTGGAAGGAAGCTACCGTCACTCGTTGACTTTCGTATAACAATCTTATCATCAGCTGCTGTCGGAATACCTAATTCATCTAATTCAATTATTGTTTGTACGCCATCGCCTGTTATAGAACGCATTATTGCGTTTGGATTTGCAAATGTTGAACTGTCATTTACCCAATCCGGATCATCTAATCTAACTCCATTTTTATATAAATTATAAACAACTCCGCTTTCTAAAGGACTAGTAAGTGTAATGCTAATTGTACTACCATCTAACTCAAAAACTTCATCTTCGTAAGTAAGGTCATAAGTATCATATTCACTTGTAAACCAAGGTCCAGTATCCCAACCGGTTGGTCCGCCAAAGTCAAAGCTCTTAACTTGAACGCCACCATAGTCAACACCATCCATAAGTTGTGATAAATCTTTTGCAAACTGTCCTGTTGCAGGATCATATGCAATGTTTATTCTATCTTGTGCAGTTAATAAGTTTACTGCTTTTTTATATGCAATTACAATATTTGTATTCACAGGTACAGGCTCAGATAAAATAATTTGTCCGTGATATCTAGTATAACTTTTTGCTGTATTTGCTAAATTTTTATATGTATATTCACTTCTTAAAAGTTCTATGTTGTTTACAGTTACAGTAACATTTGTATTTTTTAGATCCATAGGCCATTTTAATTCATATACGTATTTGGATCCTGTGCCAGTAAATGTTTCTGTTTCGTTGATTGTAGTAATAGAATAATCTCCGCTTACTCTATCAAATTTTACTACATTTTTTATTCCACGTGTTAATCCGTCTCCTAATATAGTACTAAGTTTTGCATTTTTGCCTGTTTCTGATATGCCACCTGTAAGTGTTAACGTAGGTGCTGTTATGTATCCGCTTCCCTTATTTGTAACTTCTACACTCGATACTCGTCCATTTGCTCCTAGTTTTGCTATTGCTTTAGCACCTGACCCGCCGCCACCGGTAAGTTTTATAACAGGTGCCTGAGTATACCCAGATCCGCCATCAGCAATTTGTATATCTACAACTTTAAATCCTACATTATCTGTCCAGTTCTTAAAAGGATATGTTGCTAAATCGTCATCTATACCTATTAACGTATCACCTACTACTTTAACATTTTGTGGTTCTATATTTTTTGTAATTGAATTAAAGCCGGGTTGTAAGTCAAAATCAGTAATTCTACTTTGGCTATTTTCTATCTTTTCATAAGCACTTAAATATTCACGTAATTTAGTTTTAAATGGTTTTACTTCCTCAAGATATCTTTGATAGCTAGGAAGACTGTCATTGTTAAATGTTAAGTCCTCGCGTAGTTGTCCAACATTATGTTTTGCTTTTACAAAGCTAGTCTTAAATGCCCAATCGACATTATTTTGCTCACTAAACACATAGCGTAAACTTGCAAAGAATAATTTATTATATTCGATAGCTAATTCTTCTGTATAAAGACTTTGTTTTATAAAGTTTAAAACTGCTCTACTTTCAATGCTAGGAACACTATCAAAGAATTGTGAATCAAAACTTATAATATCAAAACCGGTTGCACTTAATCTTGTATCATAAAGAGTAGGTTTAAATGAAATAGTACCGTTTTGTCTACCTATAGTTTCATAGTTTACTGTGTAATCAACGTTAGATTGGTTTGCTATTTTTCTTAATATAAGCCAACCACCTGTGCCTACATTGTTAATTTTTACAATATCTCCGATATTATCATCTATACTTTGTAATTGATAAGCTCCGTCAATAACATTTTTTACTTCTGTAAACTGATTATATCCTGTTGCATACCAATCTATATAATCCCAAAACAAACTAACATCATATGACTGACTTGCTATTCGTTGCCAAGTCCTAGCTACACTATCTCTTTCGTATAATGCCCATTTTCCTAAAATGGTTTCATCGTTGCTTACAAGAGCAGTATATTTTCTAATTGTTATAGTATCAGTATCTAAATAATTTTTTCCGCCATTTATTATTTCTACATTAGTAATAACACCTAAATTGTTTATAGTAAATTTTAAGTCTGCACCCGACCCTGTGCCTGATATTTTGTATGTCGGTGCAACAAGATATCCGCGTCCAGGATTAACTACATCTACTCTAGTAATAACACCATCAGTAACAACCAAAGACATTGTTGCTTGTGTTGCTTTTGCAACTCCTATAAATTCTAAATCCGCTACAGTATCAACTGTTGTATCAAACGTTCTGCCAACTGCACTAGGCTTAGGATCTGCCGCTTTTATTAAAGTAAGATCTTTGTTGTCTATAATTAAGTTTTCTTTTAATACACTGTTTACTCTTTCAATAACCTGTTTGAGTGCTTCTGCACTGTTTACAAACCAACTTTGTCTAGGCGAATTAAGTATTCCGTATTTTTGTTTTGGAGATAAATCGGGTGCAGGAACTTGTTTGCTTTGTTCGTCGTATCCTACTAAACTATCAAACCATTTTCTTTCAATATCTCTGTTAGGAACACTAGATGCTAATCCATCTGTAACGATTTGATATTGATTATGTATATTGATATTTTGATTATCTATTGTCCAATATTGTAAACTAAATGCAATGTCTTTATTTTCTAGTAGACTTTCACAATTATATATTGTAAAGCTGTCTGGTGAAATTAAAGCTGCAAATTTGTATCCTTGACCTTTAGGATCTCTAATTAAATTTGCAACATCAAAAGAAGATATTGTTCTAAATTCTACGTCAGGTGTTGTACGTTTATTTTTTACCCAGAAATAATATTTTGTTGTTGTACTACCACTTATGCTATCATAGGTCTGTCTTGTAGAATAAACTGTATCATCATACAAACTTACACCGTCTATTCCTTGTTCTTGAGCTTCTTCAGTATCACTTAGACTATTCCAGGCGCTAGGTAGCACTGTAGATTCTACCCATTCATATACATCTATTGTGTTGCTTTCAAACAAACTATTCCAGTTGTTTGCCGAGAAAATTACATCTGATTGGTAGGCGTTTAAATATTTTGCATTAGTTAAATTCCACCACAATTCTCCGACTTGTTCTTTACCCCAACTAGCACTTGGCATTACTGTAACATTACTTCCCCCTACAGAATAATAGGCAGGATCATAATAAGTTTTATATGTCAAGTTTTGTTCTGCAGGACCTGCCACTTTTCCTTGTACAGGATCTAAATAATCTAGATATGTTACTAATTTATTTGTTTTTGTGTTATATAAAATTGCACGTTTGATCTTACTAATATCAACAGTATCTTTTGGTTGTCTTAAATACTCCCATATATTTTTATTATCAGGAATTCTAAAATCAACTACTGCTCCAGTATAAACTGAATTTACACTTGTTTTAGGTAAGCCAACATAAACATGATTATTTTTAAGTTTAAAATTATTTCCAAAATCGCTTAAACTGCTGTCATCTGTTTGATATTGTAATTGTTGGGCATATAACAAACCGTCATTTATTATTTCATAAACGTATACCGAACCTTGCTGTTCATAATATTTTTTATATGTTGTAAATTCGTTATCAAAAGTTGTAGACACCAGGTTCTTCTGACTAGTTTTATCTAGTATATAACTATCATCAATAGGAGTAGAAAATGTATCAAATGTTGTGTCAGTCCAATTGTCACCATTTTTTGCATTTACAATTAACCTTGATCCATCAAAGTCTATTTTATTACCAAAAAATTGAGAAGTTGTATTGCTAGGACTCATTAATGTTTGTAAATAAGTAAATTCTCCATCTACCTGTTTATATATATAAACTTTTCCTTGATTATTTTTATTACTATCATCTGATGGTGTTGCTATTGCAATTAATTTGCCGTCTGTGCTTATTGCAATATCGTCGCCGAAACTTTCTGTCCCACTAGGAGCAGCAATTTGTTGTGAACGTCTATATTGTCCGTTAAGTATTCTGTATACAACTACTAAGTTTGGTTTATCATTACCGTACTTGGCATTGACAATTAGTACTTCGCCATCAGGTGTCAAATCAAAGCTATTTGCATAATCATACATAGATCCTTGATCTAATACTGTGCTAATATCATCACTACTGTCTGAAATTATTGTTACACCAGTATCGTTTGGAACATAACCTACATAGTCAATTAGGTCATCTGTACTATCCCATTGTAAATTATTAAATGTTCCTGCTATAATATTTGTAGTAGCATTGTACAAGGTATTTCCAATAGAAACAATATCACCAACAAAATAATTTGTTGATTCGCTGAATACTCCTTTGTAATTTTTATTTTTTGAATATTCCCAGTTATAGAAAATATTATTTTCAGTTCCATATTTTACGAAATATATTCTTCCTGGATCATTTACTGTGTTCGATGCTGGCGCACTTATAAAACCTCTGTATACATCATTAGAATTTTTGCTAATTTCTACTCGAGAACCTAAATAATTATTATCTTGTCTTTCAGATCCTACATAACTGCCTAAACTGACATAGTTACCGGCATTATTCTGTTGGTATATATAATATATTCCTTCATTTGTAAATGGAGTTCCTACACTTCCTCCTGACGCTGTTGGAATTTTATATACCTCTGTCCAATCAAGATTATCGCTGGCAGGTGTATTTGCTGTTCTTGGTATTCCGTTTATTACTGTTTGTTTATAAATCCAATATTCAAAGTTGTTATCAGGACTTAAAAATGCAAAGTCTCCAGTCAGTGCATTATTTGTTACAGTTGCACCCAATTGCGAAACTGTTCTAAAATCTCCATTTGGAGGTGTTATATTTGCGCCTGTGTCTACAACAAATAGTTTACCTATACCTGCTGTAGCGTTTCCTAAACTAACACGTTGTATTTGTCCCATAATACGCGGAATAGTATAAATTCCTACTCTACCATAATTATCTGGATTTGGGCCAGGGGCATAAGGTAAAAATTCTATTTCTGCATTATTTCCAAACTGATTACCTTTACTCCAATTACCAACAACATCTTTTACAAAAATTGTTACATCGTTAAGACTTCTTTGATAAAAAGCAACCTCAGCAGTTGCATTAGTAGAAACATCACGCACTCTTTGACCTATAATAGGTTCAAAAGGTAAACCATCTAAACCTTTAGTGTTTTCATAACTGATATATCCGTCCCATATATCATCAATTGTATGCTCTTGGTTTGTTACAGCAAAACTCAATCCTATAGTGCTTGGATCTTTTAGCGCATCAATTACCGGAAGTACATTAATTTTTACACCTAATGCACCCGAAGCACTAAACGTAAGTAAATTTACAGCATCAAAAGATCCTGTAATAGTATCTATAGTAATTACTGTACCATTCGTTACACTTTCTTTTATAACTGCTGTTGCACCTGTAACCTGCTGTGTTATTATTTCACCTGCACCTACTGTAATTGCATTATCTAATGTAATTGTAGTAACAATATCATTCAAGTTATTAAGGTATAAATTAAAATCATCGCCTACTTGTGCAGTATCTGATAACTCTTTAGGTGCTCTTATAACAAATTTAGTACTAATTATTGGATCTGAAGTTCCTAACGGGCCTGGGGTTCCTGTAAAACTTAATGTCTGTATATAACTATTAATTACACTTTCACTGTCTTGTACGTTTGTACTGTAATCTAAACTTTGGTAATAATATCCGTCTAAAGTGCTATCAGTTGCTAAGTCATTCACTGATACAAAATCTGTGTATACCAAGCCGTTGCCAGTGTCAAAATTTGTATCAGTTATTGCATAAGGATTACTAGATTGTACAAACCAATATCCGCCCCAAGAATCTGCTGTGGTTATTTCTTCACTCGGTCCTATTCTTTCGTATTCACCTACAAAATCGTTACCGTCAATAAACAGACTGTTTCCTAAAGGAAATTCTCCGTTTATATCATTTACATAAATCGTCAACTGAGCAGATTCGTTGTGTGTATAGACTACTGTTCCAGTTGCTCCTTGTGTAGTAACTGTGTCGCCTATATTAGGAATGTTATTAGATGCGTCAACATATAATATGGCATCTATTTTCTTACTAATAGTATGCTCTGACTCTAAATATTCTTTTGAAAGATATGGCACTGAACCATCAAATGGTGATCTCTCTACTAAATTAATTTGTGCTTGGTTTGCATTTGCCAAACTATTCCATCTTAGATATATTTGATCACCTACTCCTGATCCATCATACATACTTTTTGGTGCCCTAAGTAAAAAGTGATCAGTTGTAATATTTTTAAACGGATAATCACCTGTAAGTATTATAGGTATATCTTCTGCATCTTGCGAATAATTGTTTAAAGTGTAGTTGATCTGTGCAACACTATCAAAACTATTAAAGGTAATGTTATCTACTGCACCAAGAATTGCGTTATCTGCCTGCCATAGGCTATCATTTAAACTTACTATGTCGCCAGCAGCATAATCAGTGTTTGTAGCAAATCCGTTTTTAAAATTAGTTTTTACACTAGAAGCATTTGGTGCACCTACAATAATGTATTTTGCATCATCGCTCATTGCTACACTATATCCAAATTTTTGTCCTGCGCTTGCAATATTTTCGTCAGGCTCTAAAACCTGATACAAATTGTAATTCAAGGCATTACTTGCTCTATTGTAAATGTATACCTTTCCATCGTCGAAGTCAGGTGAGCCTACAGCAATTTTAACATTTCTACTATCAACTGCTATTGCACTACCAAACTTATGTCCGTCTCCAAGTTCAGTATTAGATAATTCTTGCTGTACTGTAAATTTATTTGTATTTTGTAAAACAGCCCATTTTCCGTTTCCGGCATCGTCAATCCAAAGTTTTTCATCTTGACTTATTTCTTGTTCTGCTAAAGTATTTGCTTCTAATAAATTAGATGTTCTAACACTTATAAATTTACTTAATTTACCTTCACACTCTTCTACATCTTCAACACTGTCCGAAGACTCTAGTACAATTTTATTAAGAGAAACTGATTTAACTTTAAAAAATCCTTCAATAGGAGCAAGTGTTTGTGTCAATGTTTGAGTGCTATCAAATGCCCCCGGAGCATATGTTTTAATTAATACATTGTATATTCCTAGCACATCTCCTGTATTAATATCTAAAGGAGTAGCATTTACTACTAATGTAAATTCATTAGTACCAGATTCTACTTTTTCTATTACGTAGTCAGTCTGCACATGCTGGAACACTGACCAATCTTGTTTGTAGTTTCCTACCCATATATAATCTTGATTATCAATATCACTAAAGGATTTGTTTACAATTTCGTCATATTTTGAAATTACAACATTAACATCTTGTGGATTTACATAGCCTGCATCCTTTGTATAACCCTTATTAATATATTTTGCAGGGAATGGTGAATGATCATAATTATTTGTTTTTAAATAAGTTTCATAACCTTGAATTCTATAAACTAAATCTGTTTCTAAACCTGTAACGTTATTTGTAAGCAAAATTGGTTGCGGATCGCTTACAAATTTCTTTTCGTCTAATAGGTATTCAACTTCATCAAAACTTTCGGAAGCACCATACTGACCATCTTTGATTGCCCATTCTTCAAAGAAGTCTAAACTTTCTTGGTCTGCACTTGCTAGTGCATCAAATAATTTAGTTAAGGAATTTTTGGATCCTTTATCTAAAATAAATCCTTGATAAAATTTGTATTGACTGACGTCGTCATTGATAATGTTTTCTAAATATTGACGCTTTTGGTATCCAATTAAGTGTTGTGCTAATTTTTGCTGTTCAACATCAAAATTGTCGCTGTCTAAATCATAAAAATCACTAAATTGATTAATTTTGTAATCAAAGTTTGTTAATAACCCCGGTGTTGGTTTGTTATTAAGTCTGTTCCAACTGTTTGCTTCAAACAGTTGTGTTCCTGCGATTTTTTTGTCCGAACTATAATAAAATTCTTTGTGTTTTACTAAGTCGCCTATTGTATAATCTTTCCAGGCTTCCCATTCTGTTGCAACTGCATTGTCGTAAATGAATCCTGGTATGTTAAGACTTCCGTTCCAATTGTCTGTTCTATAACCTAATACTTTAATTCTTTCCTGCCTATATCCTGCAGCAGGGTCATATATTACATCATTAAATACAGTCTTGTTATCTATAATTAAAACATGTTCTTTTTGTACTAAAGGAAATCTTGCTGCAAATATACCGTCTGCCGAATTTACAACAGTGACAGTACATTGGTTTTCAACACCTTTTGAAATACGTATAAATTCACTATTTAATTTTTTACCATCACCTTTAAGTAAACTATAACCATAAAACGTATCATATATATTATCAACGATGCTGTAACTAGACTGTAGAGTTAATCTATTTGCACCTGGACTTATTGTAATTAATGTACCTGCAGCCCAATTTTGTGTGGTCCAGAACATGAATTGTTTTGTGCTAGTAGCCCAATCTGATACTTCGTTTGAATTAGGAATCCTATCTTCAAATACAAATCCTAACTCATTAAGATACTTTCCGTAGCCATATAAGAAATCAACAACATCTTGTAACGTGTATAGCTTATCACCATAATTTAAAGTACTTGCAGTAATTTCAAATATACGTGGCATAGTAGCCACCGCACCGCCAACTAGCGGTAATTCAGGTATACCAGCAAATTTACTAATGTCAAAATTATTTTCGCTAGTATGAGCCTCAGTTACCCTAAAGAAACTATTATTTTGTTTTACAATTTGTCCAACTGTATATGAACTACCACTTGAATAATTTACAAATGATTCTGATATTCCTCCTACGTTAATTACAGGATCATTTTGTTGTACAATCCTTCTATAATACGTAAAGCTAGGCTGAAAATTATCATAGCCTCTGATTATATATCCATCTGCTTGTTTTTCAATTATTACACCACTATAACTAATTGTTTTTATAGGACTACTAGTATTCAAGATTAGATTATAATTTTCGTCTGGTACAAAAACGTTACCTTCATTAGTTGGCGATCTAGAATCTAATATTAATCTAAACTTTTTCTTATCTGAATAGCCTGCAATTTTACTACCCATTTGGTTTTTAATATTAACTAATCTTGTTTTGTAGTCTGTGTAAGATTGGACTGTGTTGCTTGTCATATAGTTTGCAATATAATTAACAAGTCCACTTGTAAACACCTGTGTTGTATCAGATATAGTATTTGGGAATACAACGTTTTCTAATTTAATAGGTATAGCAGAATCACCGTAAACAATCTGATTTGCTAAATTTCTTTTTTGCCTAGCTCTGTCAAAACCAGTAGCAAATATATTATTTGGCTGATTTTGTACCCAAGCAGTAATTAAACTAAAAGGATATTCTGAACTTCGTCTCCAAGCTGATTCTACGGGGCCACCATCACCAAACACCCAATTATTTGTAATTACGCTTGAATCAAGGTTTGTTAACAATCCACAAGCATTTGGGTCAAGTAGATTACCGCCAGCATCAACTGGTATATGTCCTGTAAGACCCGGTCGCTTATAATTGTTTAAAACTTTAAATTTTTTGTTTGGTTCTCTTACAACTCCGTCTTCTAAATCTTGCCATAGTAGTTTGTTATTTCTAGTATAAGGTGCAGGACCATACTGTGTTTCCCACCAAGTTGGTTTGACACTAAAACCTAGCATTTCCCAAGGATCTGTGTGCGGTCTATCAGTATCAAATGCATACATATATGCTTGACGCCAATGACCGGGTAGTTTTTCTGAGCCTGTTACATATCTAGTATTTGAATAGTTAAATGTGAATGCATTATTTCTATCGAAAGAACTATTAGTTACGTAATCTCCATCTACTAATTCATTCCATTGTATAAAATCAGCTGTCATAGAATAATTTAATTCTTGTCTTGTAAATGTAGTATCTCTATGCTGTCCAGGAACAAAACTATGAATATCTAATATAGAAGTATCATAATTTATTTTTATGTTATTATAAATTCGTAATTCTAATTCTAATAATAAATTGTCTCTAAAATCATCGTATCCTACAAACTTGCTACCGTCGTGTCCTTGAATAACAGTGACTGGGTTTATAGCTGTATTATCAGTATATATTTTTGGTTCAAATGATGGATAAAGTCCTAACTTACTAGGAGTAGGTGGCATAAAACTAGCATTAGTGCTATCATATTCATACGTATCTATTACATCGTCTACTGCTTTAGTAGCAGTAACGTCTACAAATCCTTCAGTGTTAAAAATGTAATCCTTACCATGTGTCAACTGACTTCCATTTAAATATACCTGTACAGCCTTCCGGCTTAACGTAGACATTGAAAATGCACTACTTAACGGAAAATATCTTTCATCTGTGTCTAAAACTGTGTGACTGGTTTTTACTGCGCCACCTTGCGGAACCATATCACTAAAATAAAACGGCATATTAGATGTTTTATCTTTATTCATTTGATTTAAAATATTATCTACATGCTGTTTTACTGGGCCTTCATATCCTAGGGTATCAGCTGTTTGTAAAAACTGTCTTTTAAACTTTCCGTATTCTTTTCTAGAATATCGCAGTGCTTGAATAATATTAGCATCTTTGTCAACTAAATGGTAAGTTGATAAATTTATAGGTCCGCTGTGTTTTAAAAACTTTTTGCCGTATGTGCTTAATGATCCTATGTCTCGTAAATTACTTGGTCCAGGAAATATACCATCAAAGTTATTAATTTCTTCTACTATTGTAGAAACATGATCATTTACTTCACCTAGAGTAAACTCTGTGACGTTTTCGTTTAACGGATTTCTTTCAATATTTTTTGCTATTTCATAATAACCGTTATTGTTTTTTGGATACTTACTTTTTGTTTTAATTACAATAACATCATCTAATGATAAAGAATTTGTAAATGTAATATACAGTAATCCGTTTACATCTGTAGCAGTAGTATAATCTTTGTTAATAAATTGTAGTTTATTGTTGAGATATACTCTGAGCCAAAGATTGTTTACATAATCAGTATTATCATAAACATCAATATAAAAATTATCAGTTGTATTATCATAAATGTATTGTTGTATTACTGGCTGATTGCTTAGTTTATTTGTTTTTAACCAACCATTGACGTAACTAAATTTATCAATTGTTGTATATGATCTTAAAAAACCTGTATCTGTTTTTTTATTAAATAATTCCGTACCTATTTGATATGTGAATGATTGATCTGTTAAATCAAAGTTAAAAGTTATATCTCCGGTATTTGTTATGTTTCTATAAGATATAGGAAATCCTAATTCTGCATCATTTACGCCTGTACCTTGTTTATAAGAAAATATTTTATTTCCTGCAAACGTTGTAGAATTATAATTTGTTGTATCACCAAATGCATTTCCGTTATTATCAAATAAATCGAATAAAGGTTGTTGGTTGACCGCAGACTTTTGCTGACTTAGTTTCCAATTTTTACCATCATAGGTAAAAAACTTTCCGCCGTTAGTAGATCCAAACTTTACAAACACATTTTCATTAGCAACTGGGGTTGTGTCAGTTTCTTCTACCAAAGATATTTGTGTATTATTTTTAAACTTTATAAAACTAATCTTGTAAATTTTTCCGTTAACTAGGTTATCTGTGTCTGCACTAAACAACACACGCATACCATTTGTTAGATTTATGCCGTCGACATTATAACCTGCACTTCCTTCTATAGTTGAAAATGCATCTTTAGTAAAAGTATCGATTAAATCTACATCTATTTTTGATTTTGTACCAAAGTTAAATAATTTTATACCTTTGTTAAATTCTATAATAGGTCGCTTTGCTCTAGAATTTTCTAACAGTGTAGATGGATTATCACTAAAATTATTACTTGCTTCTATTACAGATTTATGAAACCACCTGTTATACCTACTCCAAAGATTTCCATCTTTGCTTGCACGGTTGATTACAATATAATCTTTTTTGCTTGGATAGCCTAATGCATCACTAAACGGAAAAAAATCAAATCCCTGAGCATCAAATTGTACTTCGATATTATCTGTAAATGTTCCGCTTACTGTCAAGTCATCTTGTTGAATTAATTGTATACGATCGCCCACACCTTCAACATACCATTGGCCTGAAGTATATTTCTCTGGAGTAACTTCACCGGCAAATTCTACTTTCATACCATTAGATAAATCATATCCGCTACTTGTAGTATAAGTTTTTTTGCCTAGTATTTCTGCTTCAACATCAATTGCTGTGTTTTCTTCTATATCAAAAATTTGCATATATCCAGAGGTATTAGGATCATTTTTTGAAATATAATATAATGAGTCTGGAGCAGTATCAGGAATAGTAAATTCGATTATACCCTTTTCAATGTATACAGTAGAAACAGTATTGCCGTCATCATCTACTTTTGATACTCCAGTATCATAAATTAACGAGGAATTAGAAGCTGTACCGATTCTAAAACTTGCTTGTGCTTCAGCTTGTGTAATAGGATCTACAATAAATCCGCCAGCATCGTATGCTGTGCCTTCTTGGTCATACAATACAACATCGAAAACACCTGCACTTCTTACACCATCTGTAGATTCAACAATGACTGCTTCACCGGGTGTAAAACTTTTCTTAGTTGCAAATGCCATAGGATGATTTGGAGTGTCAATTTCGAACCTATATTTTTGTCCTCTATATAACTTTATTGTTGGATTATTTGTCAATCCATCTGGTGAAAATACGTAGGTAACATTATCTACGTTCTCTCCTAGTCCAACAGTATATGTGCTAACAATTTCTTTTGTTTGACCTACAACTGTTAACAAACTAGGTCCATTAGGTAACCAATAATATTCTCTGTAATTTGTTAATTTGTCCCAGTCGACATGGGGATTCCAAGCATACTCTTCTTGAGCGTTTAATCTACTGTGGTTAACAGTAGATCCGCCTAAATTACCTACAGTATTAATATAGTCGTTATAATCTTTGTAATACGTAACATTACCTAAATCATCTTTAATTACTGCTGCAGGTTCAAATTGATAATTTTCTCTGTCATTTGTTACGCCGCCGATGTAGTTGTCAGTAGGTATAAATGCCTTGCTTACTTTGCGTCCAAGGTAACCATTTAGTTTTTCAGCAACGCCGGGTTGTATAAGTTGATCTAATGTACTTGATAAAAATTTTGTATTATACGGTGTTCTAAAATACCTAGGTAAATGGTCTTGGCTTTTTCTACGTATACTGTCGTTGCCAGCTGGAAGCGGTGATTCATTTTGATTATTATCGTATGCCATTAGTAGCCTCCTCCGCCACTGCCTGAACTACTTGAACTACTTGAACTACTTGAACTACTTGAACTACTTGAACTACTTGAACTGCTTGTGCTTGTTGATGTATCTGTGCTATTTGTTGCTATATAGTTAGAACTTTGAATACCAGTATTTGTATTTCCGCCGTTTGTTTCTATTGTGCCTGTCGCGCTAATTTTTGTTGCTGTCACAGCATCAATAATTTCTAAATTATCTACTGTTGCTGCACTAATAAACACTTCGTCAACTTCAGATTTAATTTCGTATAATGCGCCAAAAGATTGTGACACCTGTGCAGGCACAATTAAAAATGTAACTATATCAGGCGACAATTCATTCATTACATAAGTTGATAATTCTGAGAAGTAAAATGTTTCTCCGAACTCCCAGTTCTCTAGTGCAAAGAATTGATTAATTGCACTAATTACTCTACTTTTTATATCATTATCGTTTAAAACTAGATCAGGATTTTTTACAATTTTAAAAGATGCTTGTAAATCTAAACTAGCTTTATTACCAAATAGTATTTTATATTTTACCGGATGATATATAACTTCGTCACTCAATGATTTGATTTTATTAATTTCAGTTCCGTAAGATTGGAATAGGCTATCGCTTGAAGGTGACAGCGGCTTAGATGTAATAGTTCCATCAATATATTGTCTAAATTTAGTATCATATGATCTTGTTAACAAATATGTATCTATTATATTACTTGAACTAGGATCTATACGTGTGTTATCATCAGCTGCATGTATATACTGGAATTTTATTTTATCTCTTCCAATATAAGCTCTATAATTTGTTACAAGTTCTAAACGTCCTAGAGTTGAATTATATCTGTTAAACACTTCGCTATCTATAAAATAAAATACTTGATTATCAGTATAAGCACTTAATGCTCCTACTTCATCGACATTCTGTTTGGTAATAATTTTTTCTATATTGTTATCAACATAATTATAATCATCAACACCGTCAGTAGTTTGTATTTTTTTCTGGAATATATATTTGGTTGTAGGATTAGTGTCTTCGTCTACTATTACATCAAATATTTCTGGATCGTCAACTACTCCATCATCGTCATCATCAAAAAATGTTACTTCAACTTTTTTACTATTCACATAGCCTTCTGCATCTCTATATTCTTGTGTTATTTCCCAATCCATGTCTACTGTAAAACTGTTTACGCTATCAGGTTTATTATTGTTATTTAAAACTGTAATCTTATCCTTAACAATTTTACCGGTAAGACTATTGTAAATTTTGTCGCTACTATCAAAGTAAAATCTTATTTCTTGGTCGCTTTCAAAAACATATCTACTTCCTTTTGATTCAATAGTATATGTCTCGCCATCATTTGTAAATTTAAGCAACCAACTAGCATCTAATTGTTGATTAGTATTGTCGCCGGTTTTACCAGTGTTAAATGCTCCATTTGCATTAAGATTATTTTCTGTTATTACACGCCATTGTCCTAGATTAGTATCAAATCTTAGTCCAAAAGTTTTGTATGCAAATATTTGGTCAATAATTTGTACTTTAACATCTGCTTCTAAGTTCTGAGCAAGGAATGGTTTTATTTCAACTAGTTGAGCTGTGCTAGGTATGACATCATTGAATACTATAGGACCTGCGCCTGTATCTGAAACTAATGTCCCATTGCCGTCTACACTTACAACTTTAACCCATTTATAAGTTCTTGAATTTAGATGATCAGCAGGACCATCCATTAAAGTTCCATCTGGCATGAAATGCTTGCCTGTTGGTGCAACAAATTTTAAACTTGTGCCAGGACGTATTAATTTAAGTATACTTGTTGTAAATGTTCCTAATAATTGTTTTATACCATTTACGTTTTGTAAATAACCTGTGCTTATATTTGTATCAGAAGTTGATTGAACCCAAGTTATATTCAAATCGTTTGTATCAACTTTGGGGAATTTTACAAAATAATAATTTCTCATTGCTTTACTAGATAGTATAGGTTCTATATTATTCAGTATTACACCAGACACATCCGTTTGAGTTAAAAATGTAAATTTATTTTTGTTTGTAATAATTTCTTTATAAATTATTCCATCAATACCAAATAAATTAGTTTTACTATATTTTCCTGTTGCATCTAATAAGTCAAAATATCTACTTATTCCGCTTGCAATTCTGTTCACGGATTTGGTTTTTATTACTTCTTGACTAATGCTTAATGGACCAATTTGATAGTCTTCGCCTGTGACTAATCTATTTTGTGTGTAATAAGTTGCAGGAGCACGTTGTCGTATATTAGCATTAGTTTCAGAAACTGTTGCATTGTCTACTGTACTTTGTAGGCTATATGTAATGCTAATTGTTTCTACTTTTCCTACCTTTGAGGCATAATTAATATCAATACTAATGCCACGCATATCTTTAGGGTCAACTACAAGTCTTGCATTTTTACTTGTTCTATAGTAAACTCTGAAATTTCCTTGCGGTAAATTTCCAAAGACACCGTCTGAAAATATTAAACTTACTCTATCATCAATACGAGTTAAAACACTAAAAATATTTCTAATATTTTTAGACAGGCTGTTATAGATAACATTGTTACCTTCTGTCGCTTCAACCTTTGTCCATTGTTCTATTTCTTTTCCGAAACTATCTAATTTGTAAAGCCATAAATCAGTGTTATTAACATTTGTTGCATCTACTGCAACTGTCTGATTAGTGCTTGGATTACTTACATTAAATGTTCCTTGGTCCAAAGTACCTTGTCTAAAATGACAGAAAAATCCTGTGTTACTACTTGCTGGTCCGCGACCGTCATCTCTATATAAGAATGCAAAGTTGTTTCCTGGGAATGGAGCTTCTTCTAAAATAGTGCCATCAGATATATCAGTAGAAACTACTTCAAATCTTGTGGTTGATCCGTCTACCGATTTTGAAAAACTAAAAGCAGGCACATCTGAGTTTGTACTATTAAATCTATACTGTTGAGTTGGTATTCCGTTAACATTATCTTTTTTAATAGGTCTGCCAAAAGTTCCGTTAACCGGAAGTGCAGCATTAAGCACCTTTGTAAACTGCTCGTTCCAATCTGGATTGGAAGGATCATTCCATAAAATTGTTTGTCCTTCTAAGTTAGTGTTGTTACTGTCAAAAAGTGTTTCAGTTGTACTTACACTTTCAATTTTTAGTAAGCCATTTGCAGCAATATTTCTTTTTGGATTATATGATAACAGCCTTGCAAGACGTAAAACACTTTCTCTGCGTTCTGCTGTTTCTAGAAAATTTTCTCTAGCATTTAAATCAACTCTAAATGCTAAATTTTGTCCTAAAAATGCAATAAGATCTATAATAGCAAGGTACTCAGAACTTTCAATATAATCATTAAAGTCTTCTGGGTAATTTTCTCTAAGATAAGAGATCATTGTCCGACGTAAATTGTCGAAATCATAGCTTTGGAAATCAGCATTTTTATACGACTGATAAATGCGTTTCCAATCTTCTGCTACTAATAATCTATTTTGTCTATCTGTTGACGACATGGCTCTTCCTTCTATACAGTATTTAGCTTATTGAGTAATGTGCGTATATTATTATGTATTCAAAAAGCCGTTATTTTGGTCAAATGTTAATTTCATGTTTTCTGAAATATTATAAGGAAGATACGTAAGACTTACTTCTATTTGCAGTCCACTTTCGTACTGGTCAACTGTTATATTGTTTACTTTTACTCTTGGATCATAATTAACAATGTTTGACACATTTTCAATAATAGCATTTTTCATATCGCCAGTAAAAGGTTCAAAAAGTGCGTCCCATATAATAGTTCCAAATTCTGGATCACTTAATTTTTCGCCTTGTCTTATATGAAAATGATTTAGAATATCCTGTTTTATCAATGAAAGATCGTATAACACCTTAGATGAATTACCCTCATTAACTGTACTAATACCTCTATAAGTACGCGATCCTGGGGCAGATGTGCTTTTACTCTTTTTTCCTGGCACACTAATTTGTTTATAAAGTTGTTTTTCTAAATTGCTCATAACGTATTTATATTACCTTCCTTTACGGAATGTATCCGCTACTTTTTTATATTCTGCTTTAAAATTATTTCCTGTTTCGTCTGCTGTATTTGCTGCTTCGGGATCAGCATCTGTTTTACTTGGTACAAATTCACCTGGATTTAAATTTTCATGTGACATCCACGGTTCGTGCTGTGGAGTACGCAAAGGTGTATCTGCTGTTTTTGCTGCCGGTCCGTTCATGTTTATGCCATCAGGTGCAGTTTCGGTGTGTGTTTTAGCACTAATATGTGTGCCTTCACCTGCTGTGATTCTTCCATCTTTTCCAGCTGTCAAACTTATATTTCTTCCAGCTTTCATAATAATATCTCTACTTGCTGTAATGTTAAGATCATTTTTTGTATGTACACTTACACTATCGTTAGCAAAAATATCAATTTTACCTTGGGCAGTCATTTCTATCCAAGTAGACCCTTTAGCATTACCAATATAAATTAAATCTTCAGTGTTATGCATCAATATCTGATGCCCGGTTCTAGTACGCCATCTTGTTAGCTCATTGTGTGGTAAAGTAACATCTCCTACTTCATTCTTTTCTACACTAGAATATTCTGGTGGACCTGCTTTTGGACCGCTTGAAGGTGTTTTTCTTAGTAACATAGGATCGCCGTCATCCATTACAAAAGTAGTTCCTCCTAACCTATTAAAAGGAACTTGACTTCTACCAAAATTTTCTCCGTAATTTGCTGTTGGTTTTCCTTGTCGTCTATCAGCAGGTCCTGGAGTACTCCAGCCAAAAACCATACTAGGAACTTCTCGTCTAGCACTAGTAGTAGTTGTACCGCGTGTAGTATCACCTGCTAAACCTTGATTATCTAATACATCACAAGTATCCATGTCACAAGGTTTTATATATTTGGTAGGATCTCTGCCAGTTGCAGTTTCTAATGCTTTGTTGTATTCTCCTACCGGTTTTGGCGTAGTGTTATCTTCGCTGTTAAATGAAGTAGATGCTCTTCCGGGCACCATAAAATTCATATATTTGTCCTGTACACAACCAATCCAATATCCAAATCCATAACTTCCTTCCATAGCAAGGACAACTACCTTAGTTCCTACGTCCGGTGGTATAGCCCACATTCCGTAACTTTTTTGTGTGTTGTCAAAACCTGGATTAGGTTTCACTCCTTCTCTTGGCGTAACACCGTAAAAAGGACTTACATAATAACATGGAAGAAGATATCCGCTTCCGCCTTCAGGATTACCAGCATCGTTTAATTTTAATATTTCTACTTCGATAGCTCCCATATATTCGCTATCTAAATGGTTTACAATCTTACCTATATAAGGTCCCGAGCCTTCCATCCAGTCGGGACGGTTTTGCCTTGTAAATTGATTCCTACTACTCATTTAATAATCCTATATTTGGTCATTGCCGCCGAATTGATCTGAAGTGCCTGCGCCTTGTCCGGTGTTGGCATCTGCAGCATCATCGGCGTACTCAGTATAAATTTTGTTATCTTGTGTAGTAGGTTCACTATTAGTATCCCTACCTTCTTGATTACGCCGTCTAATTAATTTTAATTGTTGGTTAAATACTCCTCCGGATAACGTAGACATACAGAAAATAACCTGATATAATCCGCTAAATGCACCAACTGGCTTTGTTCCGTTTCCGGGAAATTCCATACTACCATCTTCGTTGTAATCTAACGGAGTTCTAAAATTTAAAATTAAGTCAACTTCACTACTTTGATAATCCATAGTACCATCTTTGGTCATGTTTATTATCGGTGTTTCAGCAGCATTATAATTTCCCATACCACTATCTGTAATAAAATAAGGGTCTCCCCATATAGTCATATTTGCTGTGACTAAATCTACATTACTGTTTACAATAGCATCATTAAAATCTCTAGCAATCGATTCTTTTGTGCGTTCTGGTAGGCCACCTTTTCCAGTGCCTCCTGGTTTAGAAACTTCTTTAGTTGTGCTGTTGCCACTGTTACTTAGATTGTTTGTATCTCCCGGTACAGGTTTATATGCAGGATGGCCTGGCGATATTCCAGGGCTTTGACTTTTCTCTTCTTTTGTTCCTGCTTTATTTTCGCCGCCAAATGGCATAATCGCTGTAAAAAATGCTTTGTCAAATTCAAGATTAAATTCTAACACATCATCGTTTTTGCCAGTGTATATGTAATCATATTGTTTACAAGCCTGTTTTTCTAGCTCTTTTATTCCCGGACTTGCTTTTGTAGGAGGCATGTATCTATTAATGTGAACTTTATAGGGTACAACTCTAAATACATATAATTTTGGAAATTGTCCAGTTAAATCCATTTGTTCATAATTAGTAATATCGTATACATCAGTTTCTATCTTAAACCAATTTACTAATCCATTACCATCCGGTTCAGCTTCTGCTACTTTTCTACCATAGTCACTCAGTATTATTATTTCTTCAATTATATCTTGTATTTTTGTACCGCTTTTAAATGTTAAATCTCTACCTTTGTTGCTGATAGTTATGTTACCTCTTTTAAATACTCCTGTACCTATAGTTTTGTTTTGATTAGGCGGACCGCCTGTCTGTTTGGTCTCTTCAACAAACTTTGGTCTTCCAAACGGTTGCTTTCCTCCGTCAAGATACGATTCTATTAAATCAGATTTTCCTATGTCGTTTATATTATCTGGATTCTGTGCATTTTCTCTTACTGCTTCGCCTATACCAGAACGTTTTACAACTATTCCTGCTAGTTTACTTAATTCTGCATCAAAATCTGCAGGAACATTACTATCTTCGTTACCAGTGATGCTTTGATATAATTTTAATTTTTCTGCATCAGTAATTTCTCGCTTCTCTCCCTCGCCTGCATTTAACTCTGGGTTGGTTGTAGCTTTACCAACTTCTGTGTCCTGTCCTAAAAGTTCTTCTTGAGCTGTGGCTCTTTGTGTAGGAAAAGTAATAATGTATTCATCTACTGCTTTGACTTGTTCTTTTTCTAATTTTTTCTGTTCATACTCGTTAAATGTAGACATCAAACTTTTAGCGCCACTCTGCAACAATTCTTCTACTGTTCTTCCAGTAATAGTAATATCTGTTTTTGTGCTTTGTACTTGATCTGCTAATCCTTGTTCGTGCCAAGGTATGGCCCTTACGTTGTAAACACTTCCTCCTTCGGTAACATTAAAATCTATATTGACCAGTTTAATAGGAAATATCCTACGGAGATTAGGTTTAGAAATATAATTTCCGTTATTGTCCCATCCTTTAAATTCTAATGTAAGGACATATGGTGCTTCAAGATAATTTTTGTATTCTGCTTGCACAGCTGCAACCTGAAGTGTTTGTAGAAACATCCCCATTGATAATGGTTCTGTAACCTTAAAGTCTATAGACACTGCATTAGTCTGTTTGGTTTTTGTATTATTACCGATAATTGCATTAGTTTCAAAATCATCAATATAATATTCTATACGTCCTTTTTTCTCAAAAATAGTTGTTGCTTTACCGGGTAAACCACCACCTGATCTAGTAATCATTATTTCAGGATCTCTTAGCCTATATGTTTTGTCTGGAAAATTAACTTCATAGGTGTTTAAAACTCCTAGACCAAGCACATAATTATAACTAGCGAAATCACGTAATTCATTAGGAAAAGGAGGTCCAGCTGTGCTTGTTATTCCTATTAGATCTTGGAACTTTGCTAATTCAGCATTTTCGTATTGCAGTTGTGTTCTGTAATCTAAAGGTATGTTTAACTTAGGATCTACTGCGGCAGATAGTTTTTCTGATAGTGCGCCGTCAATCGAATCTGGAATAGCATTAACATTTATATTAGGCGAAGTAGCAAAAGCCTTAGCAACATTTCCGGCTGTAGTTTCAGCAAAATCTTGTACAGACTTGCCAGCTTTTGTAGCTCTATCAATTAAATTCTGAGGAGTTAATCTAGCCATTTAGATTCCTAGCAATCTTTTTAAATTGCCTCCTTTGGGTAAGAATATTTCAGTGCCAGCTTCAAAATCGTAAATAGGATCTTTTATTGTATTGATATTTCTTTGTGCAAAGACCCACCATAATTTATGATCGCCGTATAAATCATAGGCAAGCAAATCTGGCCTATGTGTGTATTGCACTTGTATCACATACGGAATGTCATCTGACTCTGCAGGAATCGGACGTATTTTTAGTATATCAAGATACTGTCCATTTTTAGTGTTAGTATCTTTCCACGGACTGTTTGCTGTATATTTTGCCATTAAATAAATCCACCTCTACCAACATATCCACCTTTAACAAACTGATCTAAACTAAATGACTCAACTGCACGTCTACTGTATATAGGCTGTACTGTTGCTTGAATGTTACTACGTGTAGGAACCCAAGCACCATTCGGTCCATAGCCTGGTACTTTTATATAATCTACATCAGCTCCGAGTTCGATAGCAAAACTTTGCACTATGACCGGAACATCCTTAAAAACATAATCTCCATAACCGTTAAGTTTTACAACAGGTGGTGGAGCACCTACATTACTAGTTCTACCATAAGCCATTTTAGTTATACTTCTAAGATAATGAACAGCAGCTAACCAGTATTGTCCTTCGTAATTGTTTTCAACATAAAAGTCTCCTACAATACTAAATGCATCCACTTTAGAATTTTGATATGCAAAAAATGGATAATTACTATGTACTGGCTGTATCTGACTGTAATTAGCCGAATGTGTAATATAAACTTGCGGAGTATAAGGCCATACTAAACCATCTGTATCGCCAAGCGGTCCTAACATAGATCCTCCAGCAAAGTTTTTAGGTAAGGATAACTTGACTCGCCAATCTGGATTTGCATCACCACTTGTAGCACTAACAAAATCAAACGCTTCTGGTTCAGCATCTGGTAAAAGTCCGAAAGACCTAAGTGCTTTGCCAAACCCTGTTGACTGTACAAAGTCTTCAACACGCTGTTTTGCACCAGAGGCTAATCCTTTGATGTTTTCAGAACCAGCAAACGCTTCAATTGATGCTGCAGGATCTAAAGAACTACGTGCATTAGCGGCTCTTTGTGCTATTTGTGCAGGATTTGGAGGTGTTCCTCTGCCGCTATTGATTGGTCTACCATTGCTATCAGTTATTGCCATAAAAAACTTCCTTTATTATAAAGTATTTAGTTGACTTTATTAACATAGTAGTTTATAATAAGTATAATTAATCGGAGAACCTATGAGAAAAGTTAATTACTTAAACAACAAAGATATCTTAAAAGAGATACATAAATCAAAAGCTACTTTTTGTAGTTATGTAGATACAGACTATAATCAATATGATGTGATTTTACCTAGTGTAGATAAAATAAACATTAGAACTATTGCAGAAGCAAAACGTAACAAAGCAAAAAGACTTAGTCAAAAAGCATTTGAAGAGGCAAAATTAGCTGGTAAAAAAGTTAAACAAGCTGAATGTGAAGTAGACTACAAAAAGATAACAAAAGAAGAACTTATCTTTAGAATTATGTCATATGATCATATTCCTGAAGAACCTGGACGTAAAAAAAATCCTAAAACAGTAGCAGACACAAAGGTTAAATTAAATTTTCCACCTTTCCAACATTATAAGTTCAATGAAAATGAAGAATTAGTTTGTGTAGGCAAAAGTCATTGGGAAGGCGGAATGGAAAATGGTACGTTTAATTTACAAAACGGCAAGGCTACTAATAAACTTGCAAATATGTGGCTAAAATTAGTAGATCGTTATGCAACAAGAGGTAATGTTAGAGGGTATACGTATAACGACGAGATGAAAGGACAAGCAATCTTACAACTTTCACAAATTGGCTTACAATTTGATGAATCTAAGTCAGATAATCCGTTTGCATACTATACAGCCGCAGTTACAAACAGTTTTGTGCGTGTTATTAATATAGAAAAGCGAAATCAAAACATTAGAGACGATATTTTAGAAATAAATCACCTAAATCCTAGTTACACTAGACAACATCAAGGAGAATGGGAAGCTGCTCAAAAGCGTGAAGCAGAAGCTAAAAAGTAGTTGACTTCTACATTGTAATATTGTATAATAAATTGAAGACTTATAAAGGATTATAATTTGTTTAAAAAAGCAGCAGTGTTTACCGACATCCATTTAGGATTAAAAGGTAACAGTAAGATTCATAATGAAGATTGTGAAGAATTTATAGATTGGTATATTGAACAAGCACAAGCTAACGGTTGCGAAACTGGCATTTTCTGTGGTGATTGGCATCATAATAGAAACAGTCTCAATCTTACAACCATGGACTCTACTATACGTTGTATGGAAAAACTAGGTAAATCGTTTGAGAAATTTTATTTCTTTGATGGTAACCACGACTTATACTATAAAGATAAACGTGATGTTAATTCTACTGCATTTGCAAAACATATCCCTGGAATAACATTTATTGATAAAATTTATCAAGAAGATGATGTTGCACTTGTTCCGTGGCTGGTAGGCGACGAATGGAAGAAGATAAAAAACATTAAAACAAAATATTTGTTCGGACATTTTGAATTACCCAGTTTTTATATGAATGCTATGGTACAAATGCCTGATACAGGTGAGCTACAAGCATCACACTTTGAACATCAAGAGTATGTTTTTAGTGGTCATTTTCATAAACGGCAAAAACAAGGCAAAGTACATTACCTAGGTAATGCTTTTCCACACAACTATGCTGATGCATGGGATGACGATCGTGGAATGATGATACTTGATAAGGAAAATAATAAAGAACCACAGTATATCAATTGGGATAATTGTCCTAAGTATAGAACTATTGGATTAAAAAGACTATTAGAAGACACTGATGCTGTTATTAAGCCTAAGATGTATTTGCGTGTTACTATAGATGTTCCAATTTCTTTTGAAGAGGCAACGTTTATCAAGGAAACATTTGTTACACAATATAAATGTAGAGAGCTATCACTTATTCCGCAAAAACAGATGGAAGAAATTACTACAGATGTAGATATACAACAGTTTGAAAGTGTAGATCAAATTGTTAGCGGTGAAATTGCCGCAATTGACTCAGATAACTTTAACAAAAAAATGCTATTGGACATTTATAACGAATTATGATACGTATTAAAGACTTAACCGTAAAAAACTTTATGAGTGTGGGCAATCAGACTCAGGCTGTTGACTTTAACAAAGAACAACTAACACTTGTGCTAGGCGAGAACTTAGATCAAGGTGGCGATGATGCAGGATCACGTAACGGCACTGGTAAAACTACTATAATCAATGCTCTAAGTTATGCCTTGTATGGTATAGCACTAACAAATATTAAACGCAACAACCTAATTAATAAAACTAATAGCAAGAGTATGCTAGTAACTTTACATTTTGAAAAAGATGGTATTGATTACAGGATTGAGAGAGGCCGATCACCTAACGTACTAAAGTTTTATATCAACAATCAAGAACAAGAAATGACCGATGAGTCACAAGGCGACAGTAGAAAGACACAAGAATCAATTAACACACTGCTAGGCATGACCCATGATATGTTTAAGCATATCGTAGCACTGAACACTTATACTGAACCTTTTTTGAGTATGAGGCAAAATGATCAACGTGCTATAATTGAGCAGTTATTAGGTATTACTATATTAAGTGAAAAAGCAGAGTCTTTAAAAGAACAAACAAAACAAACTAAAGAAGCAATCACCCAAGAAACATTAAAAATTGAAGCAATGCAAACAGCAAATAGTAAAATTGAAAGTACTATTGAAAGTCTGCAAGGAACTCAACGTGCTTGGAAGGCAAAACAGCAAAAAGATGTTGAAAAACTGTCAACAGGCATTGACGAATTAGAACATTTGGACATTGATAAAGAATTAGATAGCCACGAAAAACTATCTAATTGGTCTGAACACAATAATGCTATTATGGCTCTTAAAAAAGAATTAAGCACACTAGAGCCAGCACTACAACGTGCTACTAAAAGTGTTGAAAAAGCACAAAAAGACATCGCAAATCTTGAAGATGCTGTATGTTATACATGCGGTCAAGAACTTCATGCAGATAAAAAAGCAGAAATTGCAGATAGAAAAGCTAAAGAACTTGATGATGCATTATTATATGCTAGTGAAATTGATACAAAACGTTCTGAAGTTTTAAATGGATTAAAAGAAATTGGTGAGATAAATGGTAAGCCTGATACATTCTACGAAACTGCTAAAGAAGCATATGAGCATAGACAAAATGTTGATAGATTAAAACAATCTCTTACTGCAAAACAACAAGAGTCTGATCCATATCAAGCACAGATTGACGAACTTAATCAAACAGCTATACAAGAAATTAGTTGGGTTACTGTTAATGAGCTTACAAACTTTAAAGAACATCAAGACTTTTTATTAAAACTCCTTACAAATAAAGATAGTTTTATACGTAAGAAAATTATTGAACAAAACTTGGCATACTTAAACAACAGACTTACATATTATATTGTAAAATTAGGATTACCTCATCAAGTCGTATTCCAAAATGACCTAGCTGTTGAAATTACACAATTAGGACAGGATCTAGACTTTGATAATTTAAGTAGAGGTGAGCGTAATAGACTTATACTCGGTATGAGCTTTGCATTCCGTGACGTTTGGGAAAGTCTATATCAAAATATTAACTTATTGTTTATTGACGAGTTAATTGATAGCGGTATGGACACAGCAGGTGTCGAAGGTGCATTAGGCGTTCTAAAGAAAATGGGACGAGAAAGAGATAAAAATGTTTATCTTATATCACACAAAGACGAACTTGTAGGTCGTGTAAATCATGTAATGAGAGTTGTTAAAGAAAACGGATTTACAAGTTATGCAAATGACATTGAGATTGTAGAATGAAATTAAAAATTGGTACTAGAGGTAGTGATTTAGCACTTGCATACGCAAATCGTGTATGCAATGAATTACCTTGTGATACCGAAATTGTTGTGATTAAAACACAGGGTGATCTTAATCCAGATACTCCTATTCATGAAATCGGAGGTAAAGGTGTCTTTTGTAGTGCAATTGAAACTAGTTTACTTAAAGGTGATATAGATGTTGCAGTGCATAGCTTAAAGGATATGCCGGGCGAAGAACATCCTGACTTAGTTATATCAGCAACACTAAAAAGAAATAGCCCACATGACGTTTTGATAGGAAAAGTAAGTTATGGATTTACAGTTGGCACAAGTAGTCCAAGAAGAGCCGCACAATTAAAACAACTCTATAGTAACATTGGTGTGCAAATTAAACCTATTAGAGGTAATATTGATACTAGATTAGAAAAACTTGACAACAAAGAATATGATGCTATCATACTAGCTGAAGCTGGTTTACAAACACTAGATATCAGACGTACATGGATCAGAGTACCTATTATACCGGCAGTAGGACAAGGAATAATTGCATTGCAAACTAGAAAAAATGATTCTAGTACTATTGATATAGTAAAAAAAGCCAACCATGAAAAAACTTTTGCACAAGCAAGAATTGAAAGAGCATTTTTAAAAGGCATCGAAGGTGATTGTCATACAAAAGTAGCCGCACATGCAACAGGTTTTAATCCAATTACACTAAAGGCAATGTATTATGATTGATGATGTACATGATCAACTGACAAAAGCCTACATGGAATATTTTAAAGAAAACGACAAATTTGAAGATCGTAATAGTGTTAGAACACATACTAGTGCTAGAAGATGGCTACGTGAAATACGTAGATTAGCAAAATTACGCATGGAAGAAATACACGAAAAACACGTAACAACCAGAAAAACCAAGACCAAAGGCGACAACAACTAGGTACACATATATAAGTTCATGCAGTGGACTTATCAAGGTAAAGAAGTAGAATCTATATCCGACGAATACGAAGGATTTGTTTATCTAATTACAAATAAGATCACAGGCCAAAAGTACATAGGCAAAAAACTAGCAAAGTTTAAGACTACTAAGCCACCACTCAAAGGCAAAAAAAACAAAAGGCGAGGATATAAAGAAAGCGACTGGCGTGAATATTGGGGAAGTTCTGATAGACTAAACGCAGATGTTGCTGAATTAGGTCCAAGCAAGTTTACAAGAGAAATACTATACCTATGTAAAGGTAGGGGCGAAATGTCCTACATAGAGGCAAGAGAACAGTTTGATAGGCGTGTGCTTGAAACTGATGAATACTATAATGGTATCATTAATGTTAGAGTAGGCGGATCAGACAAACTCAAACAGGCGTTGCTAGAACAAAACATCAAGGCAAAACAATCTAACACATAAGGTTGGCGGGCCAGTTTGCAAATACCGCTGAGTAAAAGGCATCCGAGAGGAGCACTCGTACACGTTGAGCCGCGTCCGGTAGTAGGGCGGCAGGATTGACGTAGGTTGACTGTTAGCAATCGAAAAACACAACACAGTTCATAAAAACTCTTTAGCAATAGGAACGAAGCGAGAGGTAATGTACTACACAGAATGCATAAAC
>Ga0181400_1000082_pt1 | contig 34951 bp, 46 predicted proteins | sample 23SPOviralmetaG_FD_130129 | JGI IMG/M metagenome (GOLD analysis project Ga0181400, IMG submission 130129) | Marine viral communities from the oligotrophic San Pedro Time Series (SPOT) site, San Pedro Channel, CA, USA - 23 SPOT_SRF_2011-06-22 | ecosystem: Environmental > Aquatic > Marine > Strait...
GTTAACTTAGGAGTTATCATACGAAACAATCCTTTGAGAGCTTTTGCTCGAGTCATATCTGCAACTGACTTTTCATTTAGTGCATCTTCAACTTCTTTCTTAGAAGCAATATTACCAATAGAATCGATTATCACAATTACTTTTTCAGCTCTACTAATATTTTCAAGTTGATGTACTAAATCAAATTTTAGTTCTTCAATATTTGTAACTGGTGTATGTAATACGCGTTTAATATCGATATCAAAACTTTCAAAATAAGATTGCGGTGAACCAAACTCTGAATCATAAAACATTAATACAGCATCTTCGTGTTTCTTCAAATAGGCAGATGCCATCAACAAAGCGAATGATGTTTTGAAGTGTTTAGAAGGCCCTGCTAAAACAGTTAAGCCAGAAGAAAGTCCTCCGTCGATTGAGCCAGAAAGCGCCGCATTTACCATGGGCACTGGTGTTGTTGTTTGTTCTTTCTCTCCAAAGAACTGTGAGTCAGCGAGAACCGAAGCACCGGCTATCTTTGACGATTTCTTTAATTTATCTAATAGTGACATATGTTATATAATATATTATTTTGAGTTATTGTCAATGAAAAATTCATCTAACGTAGTTGTATTATTCACATACTCAATTGTTTTATTCGTATTGTTCTGTTTAATGAAGTCTGTTTGCATAGTATCACAACCACCTTCAAGATATTTTAGCACATTAGCTGCCATATCTTGAGCAGTACAAACTGGTACATTCTGACAAATCATATTTAAATTTTTACGGCCACCCTGCAATTGAAAATCTTTAGGCATCTTCATTATTGATAGAGCTTCGCGAATAGAAATATATCTGTCTTCATCGGGGTGAGCTAGTTGAGTAGCAAAGTGTCCAACGAACGCGGATGTATGTCCTTTACCAAGTTCTGTACAACGCTTCATTACATTACCACCTGCAGCGTATTTTGCATCAATGATTCTACATCTTTCGGCTTGCTTTGGATAACCATTTTCATCAAACCATTTAGCAGCATTTACATAACTACCTTCAACGCTTTCGATATAATTCATAGGGTTAGTAGAAGACTCGAGCTTTGCAAAAAACTCTGGGTGAGTTATACCACCTTCTAGTTTTTCGAGTACATACTTGTACCACGGATCGTCACTTGGCTTCTTATCATTAACCAACGCATTCATTGGGTCATCATCTGACACGAAAGCGTTTCGAATAATATCTTCAATCTTTTCCATTGGTTTTTCAACGTAATCAAAGATAGGTGTGGCTTCGTCTTTAAAGAAAAAGTAGAAAGAACGATTCCGTACTTGGCCAATACCATGTAGATTTGAACGAGTCTTATAAAGCAGAAACGTATATCCGTATTCTTGACCTATCTTACGTAACTTTTTAACAACTGGTTCACCCATACTTCCATAAAGACCTGGCGCATTCTCACCCCAAAAGACTTTTGGCTTTACTGTTTTCAGTACATAATCTGCACTTTCAAACATCCAATTATTTGCATCAGCATTTGCGTTAGCATTTACATTTAGCATTGATAAACCAGCACAAGGACAAACAGTATTCACTACATCAACTTCTTTAAGAGAACCACTATAGTTATCTAAAAATTGATAAGGTACTTCATTATTATAATAGTTTAGAAGTTGTGAATCGTTTGCTTGAAATGCTTCATACGACATTATATGTTCAGGTCGTTTACCGAAAACATTCTGCATTGCGATTGTTTCACCACCAATTAGTGGTACTATGGAAGCGTAGGAATAACTCATCGTGCTGCGATTAATTTTTTAATTACGTCAATCTTACCTTCTACGTCATCAATCTGACCAATAAAGATTTCTATTTCGTGGCCGATGCCAGGGTGTTCTCCAATTCCCGCAGGAGCTGTTAGATAGACTTCTAAGTCTGCTAGTGCGATGTCTCTTTGGCCTTCGAGTTTTTTTAGTATTGCTTTTAAGTGTTCCATATTATATGTTGTTTTCTATTTTATCCATTAGTGATTCGTAAACGTGTTGTGAGTCTTGATGATCTCTATAAAAGTCAAGTGACATCTTGCGATAGTCTTCTCTCATAGCGTCATCTTTTGATAACTCCTCTATTAATTTATATGCTGGCTTATGGTCGTATTCGTCAAGCCACACTGTGCCTGTATCTTCGCATTCAGTTAAAGGTTTATCTGACCATCTATGTTTACAATTATCGCCATAAGCTTTTCTAAACACAGGAATAGCTCCTGCTGCAACGATCTCGCAATGAGTATATTCAAGTGCCATATTGATTGATGCTGGTTTTAGTATTGATAATTGATATGCAAATCCACTTCGAGCAAGTCGATGTAACATTTCTGAATGCACATAAGAGCCGAAAACATAAGGTAGTTTACCATACTCGAACTCAAAACCTTCAATATTATCTGCTAGATGATGCTGAAACTCGTGATCATTTTTAAATCCAAGAAATGCAGGAGAGCGATCAATACCTTCAAAGGTAATTAACTTTCCACCAGGCGTAAGAGAGCTTTCAGCAAACTCAAACATTGGTTTAAATCCTTTCCACGAAACAGTTCGGCCAATCCACTTATGGTGATTGACATCTTGTTCTGATAAAGGAACACGTACATGTGATATGGCATCAAAGTCAAATCCAATTTCGTATGGGTAAACAACTTTACCTGGTTTTATTTTATTAACGTATTGGCCAAATGCACCAGTAGGCGATAAAGCAAATAACATATCTGCTCGTTCAATAAACTCATCCATCAAACAATTGCGACGAAGCGATTGAATGTTATGATCAAGTTGTATAAGAACAATAGGCACTTTCACTTCTTTAAGTATTCGAGCAAACTGATTAACAGCTTCTTCTTTCATACTCTTCGGTGGAAGTGAATTAACAATACAAACATCAGTAGTGTTAATTTCTGATATCATTCTATTAACTTCTTCTTCTGTAAACTTTATATGTTCAAGATTTTCTATGTCAGTGTGAGCATTTTTACGTGACCAGGTTTTATCCTTTGAAGCCCATATTTTATAGTCGTCATCATTATTAGCATAGTACTTAGCTTGCTCAATAGTGAACTTAGTAACACCACAGCCTTCAATGCCACGACCCATAACAAGTGATATATTTTTCATTTTCTTTTTTTCTTCTTTTCGCTTTTTTGTCTTTGGCTTTCCATGTAGCTCCACCAATCTTGATGTTCTTCTTCACTAGCTAAATCTTTAGACCATTCACGTACCATTACCGAAAAACGATAAAGTATGTAAAAGAAAAGAAGTAGAACCGTTATATTTGCTATTATATTTAATATCATTATTTTAAATTTTCCATTATGATTGCTATTATAACACCGAATAAGACTAATGTAAAGAGAAATTTTGGGCGACGTGCTGCGAATTCAACTATTGTTTTCTCTTCGAAATCACATTTTATTCTTTCGCCTTTTACACCGTGATATATTTTTTTCTTACTCATGTCTTTAATCTTGGATATTCGCGATGTGGATACGCTTCCATTTCTCTTTCGCGATACTCATCAACGGTCATAGCTCGTTCTTTCTTTTTTGTTATCTTTACTGTCTTCGAACGTTGCCTAGAAATAACGACGTAATTACAAAACGTATTTGTTAAAACCGCTATGTATAATCCGCTCATTATGTTAAAACATGCTGCTACAAATGATAGTAGCATTCCTATTAGTATAATTTTTGGTTTCCAATTTTTCATATATAAATTACCTCCATACAAACTTCTTTAAAAAAATCTTGAGCATCAGAACAAGATTCGCCCCAACGTGTATTATCTGTTTGTTTACTCATTACAACTCTTTCAACACCACATTGAATAATTGCTTTAGCACATTCGTGACAACACGGAAGCCCATGAACATATATTGTTGCGCCTTTTGGTGAAACACCATTAAGGGCAGCGTTATAAATCGCATTCATCTCTGCGTGAATTATTCTTTTATATTTGGTTGGTCTATCTTTGTAGAGTTCACTACCATCTCGCATAATACGTGGAAAACCATTATACCCTTGTGAAATTACTTGGCCTTCTTTGCCAACAATAACCGCACCACATTGCGTACTTGGGTCTTTTGACCAAGAAGCCACTTGTCGGGCAAGCTCCATATATCTACTATGCCATTTTTTACCGCCTTTTTTCATTACTTTTTTTCCATAGCAATTTGACACAATAATATAATTGAACAATGCATAATCATGTGTTGGCCACTATGCTCTGTTGGATTAAACGCGGTTAGTGTTAAAGCGATCGCGTTAAGCGCTAGCATTATATTTAATATAATTTTATTCATCGGTTATTTCTTTGTCTGTTCCGTAATGTTCTTCTGCCATATACGGTTTTGTTTTCTTGTCTCTGTTTAAAAAATCTTTATTAGGGTCTTGTCCATCGACACCATTACGTATGTATGCTGCAATAAAAGAACCATAATTGATTAGGTCTTTTGCTGAATCTTCGAGTGATTCAAAGTTTGCAGCGTATTCTGTATCGCTCTCCATTGCTTCTGCGACAGAATACATACGAAGAACTTTAGCGTAAACAATATCTAACATAGTTAGTACTCCTCGTGGATAATAATCCGCTTGTTTAATTCGCGAATTAGGATTTTGATAGTCGTTAGACTTTTTAATTTGTAGTGCAGCACATTCCTGTAGCACTTTTATAGACTCTTTTTCTTTACTCATAAATTAGTTTTTGATGTTATTACAAATCTACCATCTTTCCATTTATATTTAGCATAGAAATTATAGGCCGGATTTTGTTCGTCCGTATAATCTACTAGCCAGAAATAAAGTGTATCTGGTATTTTTTTATATGTGTGTTTTTGTTTGTTTAAAGTTCTTCTTGTATCTTGTAGAGCATCTTCACTTGTACGTGTTTTTACTTCTACAAGTTCGCCATCAGTGTTTATTAAATCTTTGTACTTTTCACCAGCACATTTAAAACCAAAGTTTTCAATTAGATAATATTCAGCAGCGTGGCCTTGCTTGTACGATTGATATAAATTAGGCCATGTTCTACCTCTACGAGTTGATGGTGTATTATAACAAAGTTGAGCCTCAGCTTTAGCTCGAGCAATATAAGCAGCTTTATCTTTTATATCATCAACTGTAAAATCTAAATTAATCATAGAAATCAGATACTTTTCCGTAGTAATTACCCATAGCCATATCAGCTAGTTTCATCGTTGCCTTCTTGTCTTTTCGTTTTTCAATTTCGTCTTCAATAAAATTGAAGTGTCTTTCGTAAACGTGAAGCGAACCGACTTGCCAAGTGATGTCACCATACTCGACATTTAGTTCATCTGCTAAAAATTCTAGGACATACTGTTGCCATGCAAAATCATTTCGATAGCCAAAGACTACATCATTCGAACGCATTTGAACAATTGCATGAAGTTTATTATCACGAATTAAATACTGAACAGCGTTGGTGCAGATAAAGTCTGACATACCATTTAGATTGTATTCTTCGTGAATAGTAGGACGAGTGTAAATCATTACAGCGCGACGAGAATTAGGATTTTTAGTTAGTTCATCTCTTACTTTTATAAATTGTTCGCCATTCTTTTTGTTGTAAATCAAATAGCCATAATTAGAATTTATGTTTCCGTCTTTATCTGAAATAGCTTGCCAGATTTGTGGAGTCGGTTCAAGGTCATTGACATTTAAAGATTCTGATTCATACCACTGTAATTCGCGTTTGATATAATCAAAATTGGGTTCACCGAAGATTGCGGGTTTATCACATACAAACGAAGCGCCGACAAGTTCGATTGTCTTAACGCCAGTTTTATCTGTAACAAATTGTTTTTTTGCGTAGAGTTCTACGAAAGAATCTTGAATAGTTTGTACATTACTCATCTGGTAATAGCTTTCTAATTTGTGAAGGTGTATAGCCTTCGGTTTCTAATAAGTTTAAAACATCTGCTTTTGAGACGTTTGCATATACTTGGTCATCTGTCATACCAAGCTCGCGAAGTTCTGAGAAAGTACCATCGCCACGGAAGTAAGCAACTTCATACGAATGGTAGGGCCCTTTATCGTGACGAGGAGTACAATAGTGAAATTCACTAGCTTGAACTGATAAGTCACCATCTTTAAAAGGTATAAGTGGATTTAAAGGTTTTATTTGCATATTATAATACTAATCGATTTTTAAGAAAATGTCAATCACCATTTTATATTTCCGTTATAAACTGGCAATATAGGCTTTTTGCGATCATACGGATTTCGCACTGTATTGGGAGTTTTTTCACTAAAACTCGGAGACCATCGGCCTCTGCTAATATCTCTCATACGTTGAGAGCGAACGGCACATGTATTTGATTTAGGCATATTTAAGTTTTTTTCCTGTTATGGCATCGTTTTTAGTAAGGCCATTTGATTTAAAGAATTTGTTTGACGTACTGATATCGTAAACTTCGACACGGCCTAATATGCTACATGCTTTTTTCAACAAGCGAGAGCCAATTCCTTTTCTTCGTTGTCGAACTGGTACGTAACACTGAAACATATTAATACCTTCATCTTTGTATGCTAAGCCCCAACCGGTCCATTTTTCGCCGTCGTGAGCCATGATCAAATAACCTCGATCTTCTTTTAAGCAACGCTTAAATTCACTCAAGATTAAGCCACCGCAAATGTGACCATCGGCCTCGCGGTAAACATTAAAATTATTTCTATAACACCATTGAATCACATCCGATGGTGGCCATGTTTTTTCGAGATTATAAACTCTTACAAATGTACCCATATTATCGTTCTAAAATTATAAAGTCACCAAAAAGAGTATCAAACGTCTGAACGAGATGTTCATAGCCGTGTGACATCATGTCTTTTTCCACAGCAGCCCATCGGTTCCTATCATACCCTAACACATCTTTCGCCAAGCGTTTTGCGGTTCCTATTAAATAGAAAGCATTACCTTGGGGCCCAGTCAAATCAATGACTATTTCTGTCGGTTCTGTTTTTGCTCTTATCATAAATTAGTAATTCACTCCTGTCCAACGAACTGATTTGACCCGTAAGTCCTCGACTGTGTCGTCAATAACATTTCCTCGAGCGAAGTTTCGAGCGGGAGCGTTGTAACCTGCTGCCTTTAGAAGGTCGCCGTATTTAAATTTCTTATCGTTCTTGGTATTAACGATGAATCCCCAAACTGAGCCACCAGTAGTAATCTTGATGTATTTGGAACCTTTCTTTTCGCCAATTGTTGTAGCAAACTTGTGGTACATATTTTCTGAAATCACATCAGACTCGCTGGGCTGACATTCCCATGCGGTCTTGTCTTCTGGTATCTTAGACCACCTCTTGTAGTCTTCCATCATTAAACATTTAATCAAATCAGTCGCATCAGACATTGAGCGACCTGGTTTAACTAAATGGTGGTCGGAGGCAATATCTTCTCCGAGTAGTTTAGTAGTTTTTTCTTTAATCATAGTCATAATCAATCTTATAATAATATTATACCACAGTTTCTGTATTTTGTACAGAAGTTTATATTATTGACTGACAAGGACTAATGCATTTTGGAAAATAAAATTCGAAAAAACACGCACTTTTAGGCGATTTTAGAGGTTTCTCATTGAATATTCTATGGCACGGGCGGCTTCTAGGGCCATAGGGCGACCCTTATACCAACCACCCGTTTCGTCATCAATTTGCTTACACAAAGCGGATATCTGTTCTGGTAGAATTGGGTATTGTGACTTAATCGCTTTTGCCGCAATACTTACCATTATCTGATACATCTTGTGATACCAACCAGAACTACTAATAGTTCGATACTCGATTACAAGTTGTTTATTCACAAATGGGCAATCGTGATAGGTTGACCAATTGATATCTGTTTTAGTAAGTTGTTCTTTTCTGTATTCAGCAATCTTTTCACGTACGTGATCTGGCATTTTATCTTCGAAGCGATTTCTAAATGAATCAACATACGGATGTTTTTCCATTAGCTCATCTGTATTTAATAAAGGAGCTTTATGTGTAAAGATAAAGTTGTAGGCTTTAGGATACTGAGCAGGTACGTAATACATACGACTCAGGTCTTTTGTTTGAGCATCTCCAACAGAACCAAACTGGTGATTTAGTGCATACCAGAAATGTCTAATCTTATCGCTTTCGACTTTACCTTCAAATGGTAAAACAATTCTAAACTTTGGTTTTTCTTTCGTAGAAGAAGCAGATGAATAACAAATAAAATAATTAGTTTTAAATGTTTCAAGTGTTTCTTCAAATGATTTTTCGTAATCATCAACATCAAGCGCAGCCCAACCATTCCAACTCACTACATTGCGATTTGCTCGAGTAGTCTCTTGTTGGAATGTGGCCGGGCTAATAAGTGGTGAGCCATCTTTGAACTCACCTTTCTTCGGCTTGTAACCAGGTTGCTTACTCAAATCATAAAGCAATTTCTCAAACGATTCCAACGAATCAAACTTCATCTTGCGATGAGTTTTGTTATCGAATATTGATTTGAATAGAGTAAGACTTATCATTATGGCAGTAAACCAACATTATCATTGTGGTCAGGCGCGACCCAACCTTCTGGTTTAATTAAGTCAGGCAATCCAAGTGGATTAGGGCGACTTTCTTTTATGCCTACTTCTTTATTCATGTTTGCATTATGTACTATGTCCCAAGCGTGGTAAGCGTCAACATCAAAAGCGTCTAGCGTTCCAATCGCAACAACACATAAATCGATTAGTGCATCGACAACTTCTGCTTGATCAATAGGGACACCTGGCTTACTTGCTTCATTAAGTTCATCTAATTCTTCTTGAAGAAAATCAACTCTAAACTTTAAGAAGGTTCTTAGTTGCGTTTTGTCCATAGAACGAACTGCTTTGTTCGTCCCGTATTTAGTATGCATTTCTGCAATATCTTTTACCCAATTATTACTCATATTATTAATACTATATTATTTTTGTTTGTTGTCAATTAAAAAAGCGCGGCTGTATCTGAAACGTATGCTTCTTTTTGAATTCTTTTCTTTTTGACGGGTCTGTCGTCTTTAAATAGTGTAGCTTGAGCAGTCCAACCTAAACTACCTAGAATAATTTGTAGTGGTTCCATAAACGTTTTAGTAAACTGCATATCGTAATCAATGTATCTATCATAGTCAAGCTTCTCTGGCCATGCATCTTTAAAGCCAAAGACGTTTTCGTTTATTGCGTTAGGAACTTTTAAATATAAAAACTTAATCTTATCTCCGTTGTAAATCGTCTCGTACTCGTTTTCAAGCTTGTGCTTTTTAACGTAGTGATTGTAAAGAATCGCAGCACGTGAATTGATTGGAGTACCCTTTCTATAAATCGTGTCTCTGCTAGAATACGCTTCAACTTCTGAAACACCACGAGGAAAAGCAATTTCTTCGGGTCGTAATGTTTTGAAATGTGTTTTGAATAACTCTATGGCTTCGCGAGTTTTCTTCTCACTACCCGTAAGTATTGTCTTAAACATCTCTTTCATAGCATCTCGACAAACTTCAGGCGTTGAAGATTTGATTGCTTCGATACCCATCATTTTTATCTTAGGCTCAGAATACTGAACACCTTCATTGTTATGTACATTGAGTATGTAACGTTTCTTTGCAGTCCATATTCCACGATCTGCGATTGCTTCACGTGCCATAACCATTCGGTTATCGTAAGCGTTAGAAATTCTAGCGTATTCATCAAAAGCTTTTGACAGCGCAGGTTCAATAACCTTTTCACCGAACTCATCTAAGAAATGTACAGGGTCTTTTGGTTTAAACTTCTCAACGATGTCAGCAGCAGTAATGTAAACAGAATCAGTGTCAATTGCAATTACTCTGTCTTGAATAGTTTCTTCTTGCAAGAACTCAGATATCTTTTGGTTTACTGCTTTCTCTGCCCATTGAATAACTGTTTGGCCCGTGAGTGTTATGCCCTCTGCGACTTGTGGGTCGTAGTATCTAAAGTACTTGTTTGCCATTGCACCATAAAGAGAGTTTAGCAAAATCTTTACGGCCATCTGCATTGTTTCGTTTCGCGACACATCACGTATTAATGCTTTGTTATCTTTATCAAGCTGAAGAGCTTGTTGGCCTTCAATCATTTTCTTTTTAACTTCAACACGTTTAGAGTAAAGTTCTTCGACTAGCTCAGGTACAATTCCTTTAATATCTTTTCTATACACAGAACCATTGGCTGCTCGACATAAATCTATATCTGACGGAAACGAATTTTCTGAAAGAATGCGATTAGGAAAAACATTTGGTATAAAAGAGTGGGGCACGAGTGTCTCGGCTGACATATTGTTTTGAATAATAATGTTAGGATACAGTGAGTTCAAATCAAAACTCATCACCCAATCACTCATGCCCTCTTTAACTTCTTTTACATAACCACCCGCAATTGCTGCGAACTTACTTGTGTTTCTATCACCGGGCCTACCATTGTGTGTAAGAGAACCAACTTTTGCTCCATACGGAGTATAGTTACTTGGTGGTAATTGTCGAAGTCTAGGCACTGTTCTTTTTCTCATAAGACGTCGGTAAATGATTGAATCCCATATCGCAGTAGTACCAAGTGTATCGGTATAATTTACTCCACCGATATATGCAGTTGTCATTACTAGCGTAATAAGACCGAGCTTTTCTTCAAAGCGTTCAATCAATTCTACGTCCTTTATATTATAATCAATGTATTTCTGAAAGTCAACTTCATAAAGATTCCGCAACGAACCAGCTTCAGAGTAATCAAGTTTTCTTTCGCCGAGTACAACAGAAGCAATGTGGTCAAGTCGATAAGACTCTTGGTTACCATAAGAGTAAGCAAACTTTTTAAATAAGCCCATGTAGTCTAAGTTTGGTATACCATCGATGTTAGTTACGCGTTGCTCACGACCAAACATTGTTACATTGCGATGCCAAACATTATTCCAAGGCGAAAACTTTTTCATCATTGTAGTTCCAAGCAAGTGCTCTACTCGAGCAAGTAAGTAAGGAACATCAAAGAACTCTGTGTTCCAACCTGTAATTACGTCTGGTGTGTTTTCGGGGTCTGACCAATAATTAATAAAGTCAGTAAGCATTGCTTCTTCACTTACAAACTGTTTGTATCTTACTTCGAGATTCTTAAGTCTGCACTGAGTTTCGTCATAGGGCTTCATACCCCATACGCGATAGAACTCTTCTTTTGAAGATTTGTATGCAATTGTTAATACGCCATTAACAGGATTCTCGGGCGTTGGAAATCCGTCGCCGTACGCAGTCTCAATATCAAAAGAGCCGATGTTTACAAGAGCGCGGTTGAATGTAATCTAATTAGGAAAATGTTGTTGAATAAACGCAGGTACGTGGCGTGGGTTACCATAGATTTTAAAATCTTTTACTCCTTCGTAGAGTTTCTCAAACTCATTCGCATCTTTAACCGTTGGAAAGGTCATTGGCTCAACAGGTGTACCGTCAAGTCCGTGATACTTTGAAGTTAATTTTTTAGACTCGAGATAATAAGTCGGTCTAAACTTTAGTCTTTCTTGAACGCGTTTACCGTTTTGGTCGTAGCCGCGATATAATAGTGTGTTTCCTTTGTGTACAATGGAGGTATAAAAGCCAATCATAGTATATACTATATAGAGTTTTCCGCAAAAGTAAACAAAAAAAAGCCCGCCAAGCAGGAATAAGGCTCGACGGACTTAATGTTTAACGCAGAAAAAACTATTCAGTTAAAAATTCTTTTGTTGTATTTATACCAAAGCGCTTCGGCTTCTTTTCTTCTGGTATATTTTTTTGTAGGAATACAGAAAGAATACCATCGACAAGTGCAACGGAATCAACTTCAACGTATTCACTTAGTGTGAATTTCTTTTGAAATTTACGAGTTGCAATACCTTTGTGGATGTATTCTTTATCTCCGTTTAAATCTACATCCTTTGATGCGATTGTAAGAACGTTTTCTTCTTGTTCAACGAATAAATCTTTTTCGCTGAATCCTGCAACAGCAAGAGCAATTTCGTATTTCTCTTCGCCGTGATTCACAACGTTATGAGGTGGATACCCCTGTTGTTGTGATTGTAGTTTTTCAATTCTATTAAACATAGAATCAAAACCGATAGTCCAGGTCTGACCTGGCCATGTATATGTATTTGTCATTTTATTTTATCCTCCGTTAGGCAGGTTAAGGGCGATGGCCTCATTGTGAGCACCATCTATAAAGTTATTTATACTAAAAACTAGTATTTGCGAACAACAAAATGCCCGTCTTGTTCAAGCACTTTTCCGTCATATTTATGACCGGTCGAGCGAGCAGCTCCTCGTGTTTCGAACTTAAGAACGTTACCATCAGCATCAGCAAACAATCTATCTACGGTCTTTGCTGGCTTAGTTCTTTCTGTTAAAAGTTGACCAGAAGGTGCTGGTACTACTTCTTTTAAAACGGGTGCTTCTTCAACGTACTCAGCTTTTAAGTCAACTATTGATGAAGGCTCTTCTGTTATTACTTCTTCTAATTGTTCAATTAGAGCACCTTTAGTAAGTCTACGATCGAGCTCAAGTCCATGCTCTCTACCGAGTTCTTCTAATTCTACTTTTGTTAATTTGCTTATGTCTGTCATGTTATTATTTATACGTTTTTACGTTTCCTATTGAGTATTTTGCTTCAAGAACCCAATCGTTCTTATCGCGGTGAGATATTATTTTTATATTACGTAATGAAGTTCTTTCAGCTGCTTTTTCTTCACTAAGTACATCAAGTAAACCCCAATCAGATAAAAGAATCGCAATTGTGTTTCTTCGTGCTATGTCGTCTTCACTAAGGTTAGACGGTTTTCCATCAAGCATAAACAATTCTTTGAAGTGTACAATAAAGTACCGTCCTTGCTTATGAAGAATATGGCAGCTCTGAAATAGCGTTTGTGATTCGCGCTTAGATGCTACTCCTATTCTTGTAAGAGTTTCTTTAATTTTTAAAAAGTCATCGGGCTCAGAAAGAGAAACCTCCAACATACTTTCTGGTGTCCATTCTATTTTGTATTCATTCACTTAGTTATTTATAATATGCCACCTTTTGACATACACATTCTAAGCTTATCCATATCAAGTAAGTCATAAAATTCTTCAGCTTGTTCGCGATTACAATTATAAGCTTCTTTAATTAGCTCAATATCTTTGCTATCTTTTGCTTTTTTATGCCACTTTGAAAATCGCCTCTTACGTCTTACAGAATGAAAAAGAAAATCATATTGCATTTTCTTAGACATGTGAGCACGTCCATTCATTTCGTTTGCAAATAAAATAGTATCAGTAAAGTTTGATAGTCCGCGATTCACCATAAAGGGCGTGTACTTTCTATCTACTGAATCAAGGTCAGCCGCTTCACCAGAATCATCCGCAGTGCAACCTTCGAAAAGATATTTTTTCTTTTCGTTAATAGAATTTAAAAAATCAAATGGCGTCATCTATTTCTTCTTGATGTATCTTTTTAGTGTGCTTTGCTTTTCTATCACCATGTACAATTGTCTTCGAACCCATTAGGCCCTGCCGATTTTTACGTACACCTGAAAAATCAATAGCATCATAATTATCTTTATAGGCTTTATCGTTATAGCCTTTCTTTGGTGTCATACCTTTACCCATATTATTATATATTATATTATTATTGCTTATTGTCAACAATGTTGTGGACGGTCTCTTGAAATTCTTTCCAACCAAAACTTTCTTTGTATGATACGACAAACCATAGCCAACCACGATGGACATAAACGTATCCTTTGTCTTTGCTATTGTCTTCGTATTCAAGCTCGACTCTAAACCATGGACGTAATTCAAAGTCAGTAATATCTATGCAGTATTTTCCTATGTTCATTGTATTAGCCTCGCTAACATTACACCAAAGTAAAGTAATCCGATCATACACACGTATAGTAAAACCGATTGCCAGAAATCTTTATTCTTCCAAAAGGTCAATGAGCCGTAGTTAGGAGAAGAGCACACACAACATTTACTTTTCTTTTGTTTTTTCATGTTATTTAAATGTTGCAGTTGCCATAATCTCAGTAAGACAAGCAACTAAGTTTAGTTCGTGATCTGCAACGAATGCAGCTTTATATTGATAGTCCGCTAACAAAATAATTACAGGTGGTATTGATTGTGGGTCAAGTATATCATAAGCCTTATCATATATCTTACGGAATACTACAGACGTATCAATATCAGAATTTGAAGCACACCATGCTCTCATCTGTTTGAAGTCTTTTGTTTTTAAATGTTTTACAAGAGATGTAATGGAAGCATCATTTGAAACTAATACTTCAGTAGATAGCTTACCTGAACTTGAATAGCGTTGGCATTCATTAATTACTCTCCGCCAATCTGGCGCATGTTTCATAATCAAATCAGCGATAGCTTGTTTATCAAATTCAATGTTTTCTGATTCGCAGATATGTACTAACCTTTTCATAAAGGCAGGATAAATCTTTGTGTCATTTACTTCAGTGTAATCAATAACAGTACAACGAGAATGTAAGGGCTCGATAATACGATTCTTGAAATTACATGTAAGTATAAATCTACAATTACCTGCAAACTCTTCAATAAAACCACGAAGAGCTGGTTGAGTAGATTGCGGATTTAGATAGTCAGCTTCATCTAATATAATTACTTTATACTTTGATTCTACATCTAACGTCATAGAAGAAGCAAATTGTTTTATCTTGTTTCGTAAAACATCGATACCACTTTCATCAGACGCATTAATAATCAATGAGTCAACATTCAACTCATTACATAAAGCTCGTGCGATTGTAGTCTTTCCTGTTCCTGCTGTACCAGCAAGAATCATGTTAGGAATATCTTTGTTTGCTACGAACTCAGAAAATGTTTGTTTTAATTTTTTCGGAAGTACACAGTCTTCAACTGTTTTGGGTCGGTACTTCTCAACCCATAATAAATTTTCTCGCATAATATAATAAAAAAAGGAGGCCACATAATGTGACCTCCATTAGATTAAGAATCACCTTCTACTTTTGTGTCTTCAGTCTTTTCTTCTTTTGGCACACGAGCATCGACATACGCGGCGATGCGATTACGTAGAGTACCTACGTCTTTCAGCTCATTACCTTCGAATGCTCCACGTTTAGAACATACGTCAATGACTTGAAGAACAACCGCGAGGTCATTCAGATTTAGTTCATCTGCAGTTGAAACTACAGGTTCTTGTTGTGCTGCTTGTGCTGCAGCGGCGTCTTGATTTTCTTCACTCATAATATTATTGTGTAGGTTAAAGATTTTATTTATCAAAAATCTTACTGGTCTTTTCTAGTGCAATGAAATAATTTACATCATTACCACTCCACGTTGAAATTAATTTGCTTGAAATATCGATGTTATAGGTGCCAGGTATAAGCTTCAAGTTAGCAATTAGGAATTGGAAATCAATTGCATCACAGAACTCTTTATCATACGCTTCGTTCATACCCTTTCCAACTACAATCGAAAAGGAATTTGCACTAGCATTGTTAGGGTCTTTGACTCGAGCAATACATTCATCGTTTTCAATTGTAAACGAAAGTACTGATTGACCAAGTGCTCCTGCAGCGCGTCGAATAGTATTAATCTGTTCGTCAGTTAAGACTACACGAAGTTCACTTGGTGGCATCGCGATATCTTTTTCTTTCTTTGTAAGAATAGATGAATCAGCAAAATGGTATTTTACTTTAGCTCCATCACTGCCAACAATTGTGACATGTCTTTCAGAAAATTCTAGCTCGGGTTCTTCAACTAATGAAAGTGCGTTAATAAATTCATTTAGATTGTAGATTCCGAACTCCTGCGGAAACGTTTCTTTGACGTTTGATTCGGCAATAATGTTTTTAGCATCAGCCAATGTTGAAATAGTTGAGCCAGGCTTAACTACGAGGTTGGGTTGAATCGCACTAAAGTTTTTTAGTACGGATATTGTTTCTTTACTTAGTTTCATTGTTAGTTAATACTATATCAGAATTGAGCTCGCTTTCAAGATAAAAAAGCAAACAAACGATAGAATGTGCAATGTGATGCCGGCCCGATTCGGGGTCTGCAATCTCATTACGTTTAGTGGCCCACATATGACGTTGGGCAGCGTCAAAATAACGACGCTGAAGGTGTTCAAGTTTACGCCAATTTTCTCGGTCGTATTTGTTAGCTCCGAAGGTGAGAACCTTAGCAACTTCTTCAAGAGCATGAGCAGGAATTAAACCATACTCTGGTTTACCTGCATCGTATTTAATTCCGGTGTTATCCATAAAAAAATTTAAAAAAGTGTGACCCCCGCAGAATTGCAGGGGCCACTGATTGATTGAGTTATGACTGTATTAAAACGGAGCGACCTCTTGCTCCGAAAGTGGTGTATCTGTATTGGCTTCTTCAGTCGCGATTGGCTCGGCTGATTCGTCAATCTTTGTGTAAAGGTCGAGGAACGCTGTCTTAGTTTCGTTGTCGAAACGATTGATGCAAAGCTCGATTGACTTAGAGCGATCGTTGAAAACAGAATGTGTTTTAACGATGTGGCATAGACGCCGTGTTGAAACTACTTCGTCGATAGCGTCATCTTCGAAAGTCTTGCGGATTACCGTTGACCAACTGACGAGCTTTTCAATAAACTCTGAGTCGTCGACATCGTACTTCGCAGCATGCTTGGTGAGAATTGTTTTCTCAACGTTAGATGGTGCGTAGGCTTGGTCGATTGAAGCAACGAATCGCTCAAGAAAAGCGTCATCAATAATAGAAGCTGCGGAGTAACGTCCGTCATCAGAGCCACGACCCTTAGTATTTGCAGTAGCAATTACGTTGAAACCAGGTGCGGGATTGATAACTTCACCAGTCTTTTTAAGAAGCACTGGGTTACCCTCGAGTACACCTTGAAGACACATGATCTTGTTAGTTGCTCGGTCAATCTCGTCGATGAGTAGAATAGCTCCACGCTCCATGGCCTTAATGACAGGGCCCTTTTGGAAAATGGTTTCTCCGTCAATCAAACGGAAACCACCGATCAAATCGTCTTCGTCCGTTTCAGGCGAGATTTGAACTCGGATGTATTCGCGCTTGGCTTTCGCAGTCGCTTGTTCGACCATAAAGGTCTTACCATTACCGGACATACCGGAAATGTAAAGTGGGAAAAAGTGACCAGACTCAATCACGGACAAGACGGTTTTGTACTCGCCCCATTTGACGTATGTCGGGTCAGCCTTTGGAATGTAAATTTCGTCGTCAACTACAGACGCAACTGTGGTCGCCATCTTGAACTTTTTGGCGGCGGAGAGTTTTTCAGCAGGAGCTGAAACTTCAGTGGCGGGCGCCTTGAAATAAAAGTAGCCTCGTTTACCAGCAGAGAGTAGTGTCTTCACTACTTTCCACACTTCATACTCGGACATTCCGAGCTCAGCGCCGGCGGCATTAATGTCTTTGCGACGTACCGGGGCGGTTTCGTTTGCGAATTTCTCGCGGAGTTGTGTTTCTTTATTTTCAGTCATAATCAATCTTATAATAATATTATATCATACTTTACGTGATTTGTAAAGAAGTTTATGTTGTTTATCATTAAAGGCTTATGCAATTTGAGTTGCAAGGTTGGTCAAAAGCACGCGGTTTTTCCTTGCCGCAGAGTGGTGTTTACCGAACTCTTTGGCCAATTTTGTTTGTGCTCTTTTAGTAGAAGAGATGTCAATACCATCTGATTCGTAAGTAAAGTCTGCGTCATCAATTCTAACGTCAGAATCGAGTAAGTAGTAAGCGTTGAAACCTTTAGACTTTAGATTTAGAAAACCTTCTTTCTTGTGCTCTTTACGAAGCTTAGCAACTTCTTTGCGATACCCGGTGTTGTAACGATAACCGCAGCGTCTTTCAATAACACGCTTTATTTCGTTTTTAGAGTTTGGTAGAAAGAAACCAATCGTTGTGACATTTGTCATATCTTGAATAATTTCCATAAGCTTGTCAGTGCAGTTACGGTGAACTGAATGATACTTGCCATTAAGCTTAACTTGATAAGCGCCGCTCCACTCACCCCACTCGTGGTTTGTTTGAATGGAGTGAGAGTCACCATCTGTAAGAGTTACAAAGTTGAGTTTTTGAACTTTGTGTTTTGCAATAAAGTCATTAATGACAGTAGGCATCATAGTCAATACGTTATTGAGTGGAGTACCACCAAGCTCGTCGTAATCTGAAACTATAGGAGAGTATCTTTCAGTCCGTAACCACAGATCGCGGAAAGCTGATTCGTAGTCTGACTTTGAAAGATCACTTGAAATTTGCTCAACAAGCATTACGTCTCTTAAATCGACTTCGTTAATTGTTGCCTCCATTGTGCTTTTGTGATTCTGTCTCATGCAATACCGTGAAGTAAAAGAGTACACTACGAAAGGAATTCCAACTTTTTTGCAAAAGGTGACTAGATTTAAAGTCTGAGCGAGGACGTCGCCCAATACACTAGACATCGAACCAGAGTAGTCGAGCAAGAAAATCATTCCGTGTGATTTAGCATTAGCCAATTTTGTTTGACTGAGGAAAATCTCATCTGTCATCTTGTAAGCGTGGAGCTTATTGACATCGAGCTTACCTGTCCGAGCTTGAGAAGCCCTTGAGTATTGATAAGCAGCTTTTCTTTGTTCGAACTCACGAACCAAAGTACCAACTTTCTTGTTAGTAACTTTCTTAAATTCTTTATAGTTAGCAATCTGGTGGTCGCTTAGATCAGCAATGCTCTTTACAATCTTGCCGTCTTCACGAGATTTCGCAAGAGTTTTGTAATCGACGATTGTATCGTAAATGTATTCTCTACGAGGAGCAAGAAGTGGCGTGTAACCATTGTCTTTTGGAGCATTGACTTCATCTTCAAGTGCACGATCAAAATCAGCTAGAGTGTCTGAAACAAAATCTTTAGGTGGCTCAGGCTCGCCATTGTCACCCTCTTCAGTTTGCTCGTCAGTATTAGATGTTTCGCTCTCGTCGTCATTTTCTGACTTGATATCAGCAGAAGATGTATCAGCTTCAGGCTCTTCGTCAGTTTCATCAGTCGCTTGACTGTGAGACTCGGTGCCATCGTCGCTTTCGTTTTCTTCACCCTCGTTGTCGTCATTAGACTCCGTGTCAGGTGTACCAGGCGTCTCGTCAGTCTCAGCGTTGTCTTCACCGCACATTGGATCGTTAGACTCTGGCTCTTCTGGCTCAGGGTTGTTTTCAATAAATTCTTTAATATCTGCACAAACCTCAAGAACGTCATCAAATGATTCGGCCTCTACACATTTGTTGTAAATTGACTCCTCTTCGTCGTTGAGTGGAATCTCAGCAAGATTGCCGATTTTGCCGCGAAGGTTAAGTCGGTCAAGAAACTTGAGAGAATCGACATCTTTACCACGAATACCGAAGAAGTCATCTTCAGTAAGTGCTGTATAAGCTTTGTTGAAAACTCGTGGCAAACCAGGATATGTTTTTTGAATCAGACGTTCAATGCGAATGTCTTCTACAATATTACAAACGTCAAATGGTATTGAACCACAACGTTCTTTGAGTCGCTCAACAGCGTCGGCAGGAGTATAAAGAGCGTGGCCGACTTCGTGGCCGGTCAACATGTCATAAACGTCTTTGCCACGGTTTTTCCAAGCAGGAAGTCCGAGAGTACGATTCTTAACGTCAAAGTACGCTGTTTTCATATTACCGGTAGTAACCGTAATATTTTCTTTGGCCAGAAGCCTTGCTAGAGTGGATTGGTTTTCAAAATTTATCATAGGTCTTAATCAATCTTATAATAATATTATACTATATTTTGATGATTTTGTCAACAAGTTTAAATTGTTGTTGAACAAAGACTTAGAATGTTTTAAAAAACTTTTTCTAAAAAGCACGCAGAATTGCCTGCCGAGTTTTATAAACAGTACTAAATCAATCATAGTACTATTATACTATAATTATGTTGATTTGTACAGGAGTTTATTTCGTTGTGTATTAACTACTTGTGCAATAACTAAAATTGTTTTGCTTAGAAAACGTCAGTTTTGCAGGAAATTTACCATCTAACATATCTTGTTTATGTGATATAATAAACACATTGGTATCTTTCTTTAACGTATAAAGTATTTTAAGTAGATTATCTACACCTTCTGCATCGAGTGACGAATCAAATGTTTCATCTAGCATTAATAGATTCGTGTTAGCAGAGTTTTTCATTCTTGCTACCTGTCTCCAACTAAAGAGTAAAGCCAAATCAATACGTTGTTTCTCACCTTCGGAAAATGAAGCATAAGAAAATTCATCGCGATAGCGCGATTTAATCGTTTCATTAAATGATTCATCTAAAGTAAACGAAACAAAGAAGTCAAGTATCTGCAAATACTGATTAATTAGCTTATTCATTACAGGCAGATACTGACGTATTACTTTTGTTTTAATCCCCGTATCTTTTAACAATTCAAATATAGCATCGATATAAGCTTTTATAGAAGTTTGGCCAGTCGATGTTTTTGAAAGCTCTTTAAAGTTTTCGTTCTGAGTGCTTAGTTCTCTTTCAGCTTTAGTAGTATCAATAGACTGTGTTTCTTCTACTGACGAAAGTCTTTTAACTTGAGCATCAATATTTGCGATTGAAGAATCATTTATTCGTATATCAGAAAGTGTACTTGTAAGTAGCGAGTGCTTTTCTTTAATCTCTTTTAGTTCTCTTACCAATTCGTTTTTAATGACTCCTAGCTTACTAATTTCTTTAAGATACTTATCGCTTTCTTCTTTTAATTTACTTCTTTCAGACGCTGCAAACTCTGAATCAATTGCTTGACTACATGTAGGACAAACTTCATTATCTGCAAGAAACTTATCTTTCTTTATTAGACCCTTTACAGTAAATTCGTTTTCTCGTAGTTCAGACGAAACAGTTTTTTCCTTTGTACTAACTGCTTTGATATCACCCGAAAGGTATGGTTCTTTCTCTGTATAATTATCGTGTATCTCTTCGTTTCGTTTTATGAGCAATTCTTTTTCTGATTCAAGTTCATCAATTTTCTTTTGATTCTTTGTTGCTTGATTCAAATCAATTTGTTGAAGTTGTTTAATGTGTTTTTTCTGAAGCCTTATTGATTCTTCGCATATACGAATGTCAGATTGTGTTTTAATAATCTGTTGTTTTAACTTTGCAGAACGTTCTTTTACTAGAGTATTCATTGTTGTAAATACTCCAATATCAAGTAAGTCCTCAATCACGGTACGTCTTTGATGAGACGGTAACTGCATAAAAGGAACAAAGTTAGATGAACCAAGAACCACAACCTGATGAAAAGATTTATGATTTAATTTTAGTATGTTGTTCTCAAGTATCTTTTGGTAATCGCGGGAATGTGATTCTTGGTTCAAAAGTTTTCCGTTCTGGTAGACTTCAAATCTTGTAGGTTTAATTCCACGAGAAACTCTAAAATTATTGGGCCCGATTTTAAATTCAACTTCAACTTCAGTTGCTTTATTATTAATTGAATTAACTAATTGTGTTTTATTAATGTTACGGTGTGGCTTACCAAATAAACCAAACGAAAGAGCATCGAGCATAGTAGACTTACCTGCTCCATTAGAACCAACTACTAACGTAGCCGACGCGTTATTCAAATCAATTTCTATTTGTTTGTTTCCTGTTGATAGAAAATTTTTATAACGTAACTTTTCAAATATAATCATATAGTACTTACATCTTGAGCTTCAACAAAAAGCTCATGCATCAATTTCTTCAATGTTTCTTTATTTAAGTTTGTGTCAGTAGAATCAATATAACTATTAAGTAAACTAGATGTGTCAACAGTATCCACTCCGTCGTCATCAACGTTTTCCCCAAGATACTCTTCAAAGTTTTCTATTACTCGAACTTCAAAGGGCTCAACTTTATTAAGTTTATCATACCATTGGTCAAAAGCGTATAAATCTTTTTTATTTAATATTATAGCTTTAATATAACAATTTTTGTAACGGTTGTCAATCTTAGGTGGATTGTTTTCGTCATAATTTAATTTGTAAAATATTTTATCGGGGTTATGTATAGGTGTTAACTCACGAGTGTCTGTATCAAGTACATGAAAATGTTTTTCGTCTGCGGCATCGGCCCATGTTAATTGATACTGTGTACCAAGATAATGAATATTTCCTTGTGTACTTTTTGTATGATAGTGACCAGATAAAACTAAATCAAATTTATCAAATACTTTTTTGTCCATACCATGTGTGGCACGAACTCCTTGCATCATTTCAAATCCGTCGAGTTCAAGATGTCCTGCAAGAATCGTGGAAGTAGACTTATTAACCAATTCCATAAACTCTTCTGAATTTTCGGAACAAAGCCAAGGCAACACCATAATATGGCAACCATCGTAATTAACATCAGTAGGTTTAGAATATATTGTAATGCGATCATATTGACTTAGTATTTCATCTAAAGAGTTTATGTCATTTGTATTCTTATAATAAACATCGTGATTACCTGGTATAATATCCATAGTAATATCATATTCTTCAAGCTTTGATATAAAGTGCTCATAGTTACGTTTAAGAACTTTAAAGTTAACGTATTTACGATGCTCGAAATAATCACCAAGATGTAATATTTTCTTAATGTTATTTTCCTTTATATAAGGAAAGAATGTATTATTATAAAAACGCTCTGAATAGTCTAGGAATATATCAGAGCCATTTTTGACACCCGCATGAGTGTCATTCAAAATAGCAATTTTCATATAGTTATATTATATAGAATTCTTCGAAAGAGTCAATAACTTTTCTTTTGGCTCGTTGCTTTTTCTTTTCGCTTTTGCCGAAAGCCTTAACAGCGTTATCCTTTTCGCGAATCCATTGTGATTTTTGTCTTACTTGATCAACAATAAATTCTGAATCAGTATCACCATCAAAGTCAGCGAAAGCGTCAGCACCTGCATAATCAATGTATCGTTCTTTAATGTCTTGTTGTTTTTTTTCTTTAGCAATTCGTCGTAAAAATGCATAATATGATATTTGTGTAAAGTAAGCAAATGCGTTGGGAAGACCTGTTCTAGTAGCTTTCTCAATGTTGTAGTTCATAATTGCTTTAATACAATTTTCAACAGCGTCCATAACCATTTCTTCTCTGTAGGTATAAGAAAAGAAGTTAGGCTTATGTGATAGACCTTCAGCAATTTTCAAAAAACAAGAGCCGATATAATTAGTTATCTTTGGTTCTACTTTATCTTTTTCTCTTGCCGCATTAACTTCATTAACATAGTCAACGACTGCATGAGAAAATTCTTTATTGTTTACGTAATGTTCTTTTGCTCTTCTTGCCATAATAAATTATTTTGAATTATCTTCCGCATACAGGCACTGAACGAAACTTATAAGATGTTTCATACCGGCCTGGTTCATAATATAAAAGTTGACCACATGAATCATAAACTTTTTTTTCGGGTATCCAATATCTTTCTTCAATACGAATTGTTTTAACACCACAGTTACATCCACCACTTCTAATACTGTGGTAGTGATTTCGTGTATGTTGACGAACGTGATATTGCGATCCGCGGTGTGGTGAATGGTGTTTGCCGCCTACAATAACACCAGAGATCGCACCTATAACTGCACCTGATTTTGAATCACCGTCTCCAATGTTATTACCAATGACCGCACCAAGTATACCTCCGACGAGTGCGTCTTGTATTCTGTCGGATGCGTATGTGTTCGAAGCTACTAGAGCTAACATTAGTATAATTAATTTTTTCATATTGTTATATTATATTATATTGATAGTGTTGTCAAACAAAAAGTGATATTCGAAATACGTATTTTTTTATTTGACAATGTTTATAAAAAGTCTTATAATTGGTTTAATCAAAACAAAGACTAACTAGTTATTAGAGAGGTCATCTGGTGGTATATCATACTCAGGTTTCCATTCAAATCTCCGTTTATGAATTTCTGTATCTTCAACGTTAAATTCTTCTTCTTCTTCGTCTGAATCATTAGAATCAAATACGTCAAAAGGATTGAAAGCTTCATCTAAAACCTTTTCAAGTTCATCGCTATCTAAGTGATTTCGAAGCTTCGTTGCGATTAAGAATTTATTATAGTGTGTCTTTAACTCGAATGGAGCTTCTGAGCGAGTTATAATTTTATCAGCCATTAGCTCAGTGATTTCATCACCATCAACTATAGTCCAATCCGCTAATGCATACCCATCTCTACGCTGTATTAGTTTTGCTGGCGTTGTAATAAACATTACATTGTTCTCTTTATCATAATCGAACTCTTCTGCTACTATGTAACTACCATCTACAAGATGATAGGTGAATACTTCTGCTTTTGATATTTGGTGGAATAAATCGTTTGTCATAATGGTACCTCGTGTATTTCGTATTTGAATTTTTCTTTATTGTATATCTTTACTCTTTCCACCGCATGATTTAATGTGTAATTCTTTCTTTTTTTCCAAGAAAGATCATCCGCCAAATCGTATATCACTGTCCCTTGCCCATTGTCACTCTTTCTTAAACCACGTCCGATAGACTGAAGTACTCGAATTTGCGACTTGGTTGGGGAGGCAAAAATTATATTATGTAAGTTTCTTATATTTATACCAGTTGAGAAGGTACCTGCAGAAGCAACTATGATTGAGTTCTTTTCTTTTTCAGTAATAGAACGTATTCTTTCTCGTTCTTCTGCATCTACATTACCCGATACAAAAAATACTTTTCTGCCTTTTGCTTTATCTCTTATCTGTTTAAACAATGGCTCACCATGTTTTTTTACTAGATTGTATATAACCAAACTATTACCTTTTAAATCTAATGCTAGATTAGTAATAAAGTTATTTCTTTTTTCGTGTTCAGCAATATACGTGATTTCTTCTTGGTATGTTTTCTTTCCAAATTCTTTTCGTACTTCGTCGCTATATTTTAAAACGAGACACTGAATGGATAAGTCTGCCAAAGTTTGAGAATCAATGAGTTCTTTCGTTGTAATAACTTTATGAATAGGTCCAAAGTTACCTATTAGCGTTAACTCATTTACTTGTCCACCATCTATAGTTCCTGTAGTGCCTATTCGTAATTCTGCATTCACTAATCGATTCATAATTGTAGTTAATGATTTCGCTTTAAATGTATGTGCTTCGTCTCCAATTACGCAACCAAATTCTGCAAACCAATTTAGTGGCATTTTAATTGCAGACTGCCATGTAGTAATTACAATCGGTTGATCAAAGTATTTCTCTTTACCCGAATAAATTCGATGTACTTCATCTTCGACATTAAAGTCATCGAGTTGTGAATAGTCTTCAAAGTCTTTATACATCTGTTCAACTAAAGATGTAGTAGGTACAATTACTATTGCTTTCTTATCAAGTTCTTCTGATAGAAAATAACGAAGTAACATATAAATGATTAGAGACTTACCCGAACCAGTGGGTGATAACAGTATAGCTCTTTGGCTTTCTGTAGCGTATTCAAACGCTTTTAACTGATAGTCTCTAGGCTTTATTTCTTTATTACCGAGCGACAGAGTTAAACCATCTACGAACTCACTTGAAAAAGAAAAACGATTCGCAATATCTGTAAGAGTATATTCATAACCTCTGTCATTACAGAACTGAATAGTCTCTTCGAGTAGACCATAAGGTAAGGTTCTTGAACGTAAATCAAATAACCTTACCTTTCCATCCCAGAGTTTATTCTTAAATGCAGGCATCCATTTATACCCATCAGCATAAAATGTAAAGTATTCTGATATTTCACGAAGAACACCAGAGTCTTCTGAAGACACGTATAGTAGCGCCTCGTTTTTCTTCTTAATTGATATCATACACCAGATGTGAACTTACGAAAATCTATAATGTTTTTGATGTGAGTATGTCTCCAACGAATCGCATTAATTATTTCTTCAAGAGCATCGATTAATGTCTTGGAGTATTGTATACGATCTTTCGCCTGAACAATATCTTTATCAGCATTATAGTAAAGTTCCATATCTGATTTAAGTGGTTTAATACCGTTAAATGGATCATAAGCCCAACCACGAGCATCCATATCTGCCTGTGTCATTTTACCAGTAAAGTATAGCCACTTTTCTTTTTTCAATTCATCTAGTCTGTTTTCATTTTTCTTAAGCTGCAACTTTGCAACAGAAAACACTTCTAAATATTTTGCGTGAAGTTTTGACGTATCTATGGTTGTTTTATCAAGTTCGTTTTCGTCAATGACCGAATCGGTCTTCCACATATCTAATACATTCTCAAGAGTTATCATTTAATTATTTATAGAAACTTATAGTAGTCATATCTGAAGCTCACATCTGCTTGAAAATATTCAACATCTGTATTTTGTGTGTTGAATTCAAGTGATGCGATACTTGTTGGAAACATATTTGTTAACTGTATCTGTTTACTTTTTGATGCGTCAAAACTACTTGACATAATTAATAAGGTAGCATCGTGAACTTCTATTTCTTTAACATCACGATTACGATATATCCAATCTAAAATTTCTTTATATACTACTAAGTCTTCGTCAACCGCAATACGAACAGTTAGTTCTTCGTGCGTTACATCACCAGGAACATATCCTTTGAACTGCTGAAAGTTTGTTTCAGCTACTCCAAGAGACACATTTGGCAAACTTGCAGATGTACAGAAATATTCTGTATTCGCAAACTTTTCTCTATTGATAACAAGCTTAAAACCCGTCGGTGAAAGAAAGTTGTGATTTGTTGTAAGATTGTTTTGTGATGGCATAATACTATTTATGGATAAAAAAGCAGCCCACCTTTCGAAAAAGATGAGCTGCGGTTTAGTTTTCTATTTAATTAAGTAGCTTTCGTCTACTAGCTTTCCATTTTTTAGCATGGGTTCTTTTCCAAGATTTCTTGGCAGTTTCCATACCAATATCATATCCAGCTTTTTCTGATTCAAGCCACTTGTGTTTTAATACTTCGATACGCTCTAAAGCGGTATCAGCAAGTTTTCTGGCTCGAGCATAAGGGTCATTTGACAATAGAAGCATTGCAAATAATCCACTAACCGCAAGCCAAATTGCAGTGTATGCTATAATTTCCATAATATTTTAATTTGAATGAACAATCGTTACAACTTGTAACAAATCTATTTATAAAATAATGTAACTTAACACAAAAAAAGAGGCTCCCTTTCGAGAGCCCCTTTAAATTTGTTAAACTTGCTTTAGACTTATGCGTCCTCTACATTGATGTTCTGTACACGGAAGATTCTGAAGAATCTATTCGCACGAACAGGTCCAAGAGAACCGTCAGTAATAGTTGCACCACTGCCAGAAGCGAATGGGTTAGCGATCATACCGTAACGAGTCTTGAATCCAATCTTAGGTTGGAATGTTTGCTCATCAATTGCACGAACCATTGTGAGTGGTACGTATGGGCAATAGAATAGTCCAGCGTCATAAGGAGAAGCTCCTTTATAACCAACTGTAGCGTAATCTGTGATTGCATAAGGATCAATGTATACTTTGATTCCACCAGTAAGAGTACCTGCGAAGGTATTTGCTGTGTCATCTACATTAAGACCATCATGTTGGTAATCCAGTGCACCAGTTGCAGCAAGAGCAGAAGCTACGTTTGAAGAACAGATAACATAGTTACCTTTTCCACGACGTGTACGTTTTGCGACTGTGTTACACTCAAGTTGAATCTGTGTAAGAAGCGACTTGAATTTTTCACCTGACCAACGGCCATCTGCATCAGTTGTTAGTGAGAATGAACCAGTTTGGGCAGTACCACGGTTAGCACTTGCACCTTGTGTGTCATCATTACGAGCACCAAGCTCAGCCGATGCATTGATTGAACGGATAACTTCACGATTGATTTCACCAAGGATTTCAGTTGACAAGATGTTAGCCAATTCAGATTCAGCGTCGAGGCCGTGAATAGCTTTAAGGTCTTGTGCAAGCTCCATGGTGTATTCGGCTTTCAGACCACGAGTAACTGCAGTAACAGTTGATTTCTCGATGGTGAAACCCATGTCGTTGAAGAAGTCAGCTTCACCAGCTTCACGGCTGATACCAGTTGAGAAGTTAGTAACATCAGTTTCAGGTGAACCAACATCAGCAGTACCGAATGCAGGATCTGTTTCGTCAGCAGTTGCGTAGTTAGCATTCGCACCTGAACCAGTACCAGTCGAAAAGTCTGTGTTAGGCTCAGTGAAGAAAGCTTCAGCATCAGATGCATCGATTTTACCAGAACCTGGTGAATCTACACTACCCATGCGTGACTTCATTGCGAAGATTAGTCCTGTAGGGCCAGACATTGGTTGAACACCAGCTACATCATAAGCGATGAGATTTGGCATTGCACGTCTGACCAAAGAGATAAGAACCGGATCGTAGTTACTTACTGCAGCTGCTGTTTGATTATTTTCACTAAGAAAATTAGACTGAGCACTCTCTTCTGCAAGAGCTTTTTCAGTGTTTTCAAGTAGCTTAGCTGTAACTTGCTTACGGTAGTCATCTCTGAAAGCTGGAGCATCAGCGTGTTCTAACACGGGTGCCCACTTTTTCATTTCTGTTGTTGCGTTTAGCATTTTATTAATTTCTTTCTATGTTGTTGTTTTGTTATGGGATTAATTTTTGAATTGAGAAATAGCGTTCATATAAGCTTTCATGCTCTTTGGAAGTTTTTCCAATGGGTCGCCTTCACCTTCAATTATTACTTCTGTTTCGCCAGTGGTGTCTTCTACTACTTCTTCAGTAGATGTTTCTTCCTTAATGGAGAAAAGAGAAGATTTAATGACTTTTACTTTAGATGTAAATGCTTCTTTGTCGCTGAAGTCAATGTCTTCGAGAATTTCTCTTAACTTATGAGATTCATTTTCAGAAAGGTCATGTGACATTTCAGCAATGATTTCATTTCTTTCGTAGGCTTCAACTTGGTCTTTAAGTATTTCTAGTTCCAATTCGGACTCAGATAACTTCTCTTGAGCAGACTCAGCACTTTGTGTGAGTTCTTCAACAAGGTCACGTTTTTCTTCTGGTACCTCAATGTAGTTTTCTACAAATACGTCTTTCAATGAAGACATGAAGTTTTCAGCAATATCAGCTCTAAGAGTTGAAGTTACTTGTGCTTCATTTTCTTCGACCCAGCTTTCTACTACGTAAGAAAGATAGTTATCGATTTTCTCAACAAGAACATCACGTACACCATTTAACTCTTCTTGTAAATCTTCTTGATATTGGATTTCCAAGTCTTCTTTTATCTCAGTTGCTTTCTTAGCAATTGCTGCTTCGAAAAGAGTAGAAGCTTGGACTTTGAAATCCTCACTTAGATTAGAGTCATTTTCAATTAATGTATTAATAGCTGCAGTGATTTCTTTAGACTCACCTTTGAATGCTGCGCTTTGTTTGTCATCTTGATATTTAGCAAGACCATCAACAGCAGCAACAAGACTAGACTTAGTCATCTTTTGCATTTCTTTATACATCGCGTTTAAGATTTCGAGCTTTGAAGCGCCAGGACGTAGAGTTTTAGCAGCGGCTGTGTTTTCACAGTGGCCTTCATAAGCACCTTTAAGGTCAGCCTTTTTCATTGCTTTCAATTTCATGTAAGCATCTTTTAATTGGTTTGCCTTAGTTGCTTCTTCGAGGTCTTCAGTTTCAGAACTTACTTCAGTACTTTCTTTTTTAACTTTGTCCTCGTCTTCATCTTCGTCTTCGTCGTCGTGCTCGCCTTCTTTTTTAGCAGCTTCTTTTTTTACTGCTTTTTCTTCGACTTCATCTTCATCTTCTTCCTCGTCATCATGTTCATCTTCTTTTTTGGCTTTTTCGCCAAGTAAGATGTCTTTGATAGAGTCAGTCAAATCTGATTCTGCCACAGCTGATTCTTCGGAGGCTTCTTCAGTAACTTCAGTAGTGTCCTGTTCAACCTCTTCATTAGCAAGCTGCTCTTCTGTGATATCTTCAATGATATCTTCGTTTTCTGTATGTGTATCTTCCATATAGCTTTTTGATTTTAATGATTAGAGTTTGGAGAGGAAATCACTAAAGACCCGTCTCTGAGCTTCTGCAAGTTCAGAGCTTGATGCCTTTCGAATTTCAGTCTCATATTTTTCAATTTGTTGAGGTACAAATACGCCACTTTCAACAATCCATTCTACACCTTCCATTATGCCATCTACGAAGGCTTGAGGTGCAGAGGGGTCTTGAACGATGTCGACCGTAGAAAGAACGAAATCGTCTTTTACTACCGTCTGGCCATTTTTACTCTCAACTGTTCCCATACCACGACTAGAGACACCTAGCTTACAACCACCATCAACGAGACCTTTCACAATATTACCCATCGGTGTGTCTAACACTAGTGCCTTTCCAACAACATTATTACCCTCAAATTTGAGTTCAGTAATTCTGTGTGAAACTTTATCTAAGTTAATTGACGGGCCGTCGGGGTGATTCAATTCACCCACCGCACGACCGGTTTTAACTTGTTCCTTAATATACTTGTTCGTTGCCTTTTCAAGTATTGATTTAGGATAAATTCTTTTATTCTTATTTAACTTGTCGGCTTGCATAAACACACCTTCGATAAAGGTTTGTTTCTTACCGTTCTTTTCCTCAGTTAAATAATTGAGTTCTTGTTCTAAATGTTCTACAATAAATTTCATTAGTTTGTATATGCTACAGGAGTAAATTTAACATTAGTTGAACCCGCAAATATTTCATCTAAGGCCGCTTTTTGTAGTACAATCGATTGATCTGGCCCGACTAAAAGTGATGCTTTTGCAACACCTGTCGCAGCTTCTTCTACAGTTACTAATTGCTCTGCAGCATCTGTATTAAATACATATACTAATTTTGCGTTACTAACGGTGATGGCCGCGCCTGAGCTTGCTCCCGCACTTACTTGAAGACCTAAAGGGTGTACTTGCATGTTTACTTTTCTCCTTGTTGATTAAAAATGTCTGCTGTTACGGCAACTTTTTTCACATCGAGTGCTTGTTCTAATTTATCTGCTATTGCAGTTTTAAAGTGCTCTTGTGCACTTGTTTCGTCATTTTGTACTAATGAATTGAATAATTTTTCGGTTGCTTCCATAGTCTATATTTATAATAATTGATATTTTGAGTTGTTAATTATATTTCGATGATTTCCTCGTCAATAGGAAACAAATCTTCCTTAAACTGTTCTTTTTGTGCTTCTGTTAAATTAAAACCTACCGCGGCTTCATCAAAGCTATCATAATATGTCCATCCATCTATTGGATAGGTGTACGTATCTTTTAAAGCTATATCTAATTTATAGTTTTTACTTGATATAAATGTACCACAAATTAATATAGGTCTGTTTTTATTACTTGGCTCTAATTTATAAAATGCTTTTTCTTCTTCCATAATTTTATAATGATAAATTCCACCCCTTATTTTCCGCAATTAATTTATCTGCGGCTGTTAAATCTGCAGTGTATGAATTATTTCTTATATCAAGTGTTTGAGTACCGCTTGTTTGAGTAACTAATTGATTAAAAATTTCTAGCATATCTTCTCGTTGAATTGGGCAATATCTTAAACCATCATTTCCAAGACTATATTTAAATCCTGTTTCAACTTCTGAGAACGTTAATGTATTAGATGGCCAAGTTGCTAAATGTGGTGTATTTTGTGTATCAGCTTCATAATCGGAGTTATGACTAGGAGATCCGTCAAAATTATCTATAAATGTCCATTGATATTCAAGGTCTCCAGCTTCATTTATAGCCTGACTAACAACGCTAAGATTCCCATTGCCGCCAACTTGAGTATATCCTTCTCCGTTGGCATTAATTTGGTACTCACCGCTTACATCTGCATGTCCATTTACAGTTACGTTTATTCTTGGACTTGCATAACCAGCTCTAAACGTACCAGGAAATCTAATAGCACTAATATCACGACATACATGAAATACTTGATAATAATCGCTTGCTTCAGTAGCAAAAGAAAAGTCGACTCCATCAATGACTGCCAATGTTCTACAATTATAAAAACACCTGTAGTATTCACCATTTCCAGTGTGCGATATCATACCAGTCATTTTAAGACTTCTGAGGGCATACATATTATAGAACGTATAGTAAAATGCATTACTAGCTGTTAATGAGCGAACTTTAATTTCTGGCAATTCTTCCATGCAATATAAGTCTTGAAAAGCTTGCCTTAATCCAGTTGCTCCTGTTAAGTCTATATGTGTATATTGTGAATTGAATCTTACCATCTTATTACTACCTAAAAACATAGCATAAGCGTCACCGCTGTGTTTCGAAAAACTGCCAATATAAGGAAATTCTAATAAGTTATCCCACTGGCCAAAAGCATATGACATACTAAACGTAGACCCTTGTGCAATATTAAGATTATCTAGCATGGCTACTCCGCCATCATACAGAGCGGACCAATCGGTACATTTAGATACATTATAAAATGTTCTATCAATACCATTTGTGTCTGCTCTTTCGGCCGAGAATCCTTGAGGGATTGCTTTCAAACTGGAACAATTATAAAACAAATAATCACACCGCGTATCAGTGCCGGCACCTGTTCTCATAGGAAGATAAGGTATATATTTTAACGCGCGACAGTCAGCAAACATAAGATAAAAAGAACCGCACGAAGACCATTCTGTTGTACCAAATAATCCATTTGGCAAATATTCTAACTTATAACAATATCTAAATGCTTCTTGATAACTAGTAGGATTTGTAAACCAATACTTATCAGGATCGGCAAAATCATCAGGCAAGCGTCTTAAAACATGGCAACCATAAAAAGTCTGTCTAAAAGTTACGTTTGAAGTGGTAATAAATGGTACAAATGGAATTGATTGTAAAGACTTAGCGCTTTGGTATAGCAATGATGGCGAAGTAAGTCGATTGCTACTCGTATTTCGTATTTCTATTTGTTCACATATACTGAATGGATAATTGTCCGATATGTCCATATATGTACTATTCGCAGAGCTTACAAATAAGTCTAAAATGTTTGAACCTCGCCTGTATAATGAACTTGCGTGAGTAACGAAAGGACCAGCTACATCAAAGTTTATAGAACCAAAAGCTGCAGAGCCAGTTAATGTAATCTCGAACTTTACTTGTTTATAACCTCTAAACACTGTAGATTTTGCTGTGCTTGTATCTGATGTGATTGAATCATAATCATAAGCATGAAAGACTGTAGTATCTTCAGCAATTGTTTCTGTAGTGCCATCTCCCCAATTTACAGTAAGTGAAGATCCGTCATTTGTATCGATATTGAACGAAACATAGTTATGTGAATCGCTTGGAAATACTGCAACTAAACCAATGATTTTTTCTGGTACACCTGAAGGTATATTTAAATCAATCCATTCAGTAGGCCTCGTCCATGTAGTATCGTTATCAAACTTCCAATCAGTAGGAACTTTTCCTTTCACATTACCTGGACTTATACTTGGTAAAAAACTCATATAAGATTACCTCCAAGGAATGCAACAGTAGTTGTTTTATATATTACTTGGCATTGGGCAAAAATTCCAGCTGTAGTGTCATTACCTCCAAATGAATTTACAGTAATTCCTGTATCACCGACAAATGTAACTGCGTTATTAGTTTCTGATATAAATGTTGTTACGTGACCAGCTGCCAATGTTGGAAGTGTGATAGTGATAGGACCAGTGTTTTGTAATATCACTGTTAATCCATTCGTAGATGCTGCAAGTGTAGAGGTAGTCGATACAACCGTAAATGTATCTGCATTTAGTGAGAATCCTTTAGCATGAACAGTACCTTGAACATCAAATTTCTTAGTGGTAATGTTAGCATCAATAAACTCGATGCCGCTGCTTTGATCACTAATATTTAAGCAGTTGCCACTCGCTGCGTGAATATTGAGTTTGTCATTGCCAAGAGTAAGGCCAATACCATCTGATAGTGCAAGATTTTGAATAGCACTTATAGTTATATCTCCTCCACCAGCGCCGGTAGTGGTAGCGTTTAAAGTTAAATTCCCGCCAAGCGCACTAACATTTAAATTAGTATCTGCCGCACTTTTAAATTGAGTACTAGTAACAGTACCACTGCATTGTATATCACCTTTGAAATCTGCAGTTTTATCACCTTGTAATATTAATGCATCTGCTGGTGCAGCGCCTTCCGCTTTTGTTGAAAATACTAGTCTTCCACCAGAATCTGACGGATTATTATTATCATCACTACTTTCAACCTTTGCACATATTGAAGAAACACTGGGTATGTTACCAAGATTATTACCCATGTTAGTACCTTCATCATTTTCAGCATTGAACCAAGTTATATTACCTAATGAAGTATTATCATTACTTGTTTTTCTATTAATTGAAAGAGCCGAACCTGAAGTACTCCATATATTTGCTGTAAAATATTGTTGTGCAGTACCTAAAGTATATTGACCTGGGGCAGGATTTTCACTAGCACCAAATATATGAGCGGGCTTCGCAGATTTTACTGCGACGTCCAATTCTCCAATTGTGTCAATGTTAGTTGTTCCCTCAAATGTACTCAATGCAGTATTTTCAACATTACCTAATCCTAAGTTTGTTCTTGCGGTAGCATCATCTGCTAAATCCGACAAGTTGCTCGCGATCGCCAATTTCTCTCCAATCAATGTAGTAGTAGCAGTAGCGTAATTTGGATTATCACCTAATACTGCCGCTAATTCGTTTAAAGTATTTAATGACTCAGGCGCACCATTAACTATTCCTGCCACTTCAGTATCGACATATAGCTTTGTGGTTAAGTGCGTATTTGCAGTTGGTGCTGCACCAGTTACGGTTCCACTTGCTATAACTTCACCAGTAGAGTTGACTCTTAACCTTTCGACTCCAGCAGTTTCAATCGTAACTGTATCTGCAGATGGAAATCTAATAGCAGTATTTGTATCTCCTGTATGTATAATCTTGTCTGCTATAGATACATCACTA
>Ga0181400_1000087_pt1 | contig 33718 bp, 14 predicted proteins | sample 23SPOviralmetaG_FD_130129 | JGI IMG/M metagenome (GOLD analysis project Ga0181400, IMG submission 130129) | Marine viral communities from the oligotrophic San Pedro Time Series (SPOT) site, San Pedro Channel, CA, USA - 23 SPOT_SRF_2011-06-22 | ecosystem: Environmental > Aquatic > Marine > Strait...
ATTTAAACTCTTCAAAGGTTAGTGCTACAATAAAAGGTAGGCTTGATATTGAAGCTGGAAATGTTGTGGCCGTAATGTTACCAGAAATATCAATATCAGATGATAGAACTAGATTAAATAAACAATTGGGTGGTAAATATCTTGTACATACAGTCACTCATACAGTGGAAGAGAATGTTCTCACAACAAATATGACTCTTATAAAATATGGAAATACACAATAATGGATACTGCAGGCTTAACTAATCCTCTATTCTTTGTCGGTGTCGTTGAAAACATCGAAGATAAAAGGCACGAAGGACGTGTACAAGTTCGTGCGTTTGGCACACACGGTACAAATAAAGAAATCGAAACTCCAGATCTACCTTGGGCAATTTGTGTGCAAGGAAATTATGACCCAAATAATCCACCACCCCCGCTAAATTCTTTTGTTTGGGGAGTGTTTATGGATGGTCGTAATGCTCAACACCCAATGATTTTAGGTTTAATACCTTCGCAATATGTGGAAGAGCATGACCCTGCAACAGCAGGCTGGGGTGTCATTCCGGAAAATAATGGAGCAATCCAAGCAAAAGGAATGACTCCAAAAGATATAGGTTTACCACAACAATCTAGATTGGCAACTGGTGAAAACCTAAACGAAACTTATATTCCCACACAAGAATTAAATAGAGTTCACGACCAAAAGGTTGGAGGCGAATCTGATACCTGGGCAGAACCAGGCTCTGCATACGCTGCCAAATATCCATATAATAGAGTAATAGAAACAGGTACTCATAGTATTGAATTGGATGACTCGCCGGGATCTGAACGAATTATGATTAACCATAAATCTGGTGCATATATTCAAATCGATGCCAAAGGTACAGTAACTGAACGTGCTGCAGCAGATAGATATGAAATAAACATTGGCACAAAGCATGAGTCGTCTGGTCATTCGACAGTTACGGTCAATGGTAACGCGCATGTGTACGTGAAAGGTAATAAGACAGAAGAGATAGAAGGCGACTATCGTATGCTTGTGCATGGTAACGCGGAATTTGGTGTCGGTGGCCAAATGAATCTAAATGGTGGTGAACAAGTTCAAATCCGAGGCGGTGATGTTAAAATTGACGCTAATGTAGGTGTATTAAATCTCTTCGGCAAAGAAAGTATTGTTGCTGACGGGGGTGAGCAAGTTATTGTCACAGGACAAAATGTGAATATTACATCGCTGCTTGATATGGAATTATATTCGACCCTTGGCATGAAATTTACATGTATTAATGATTTAACTGCAAGTAGTAATGATATTAATTTTAATGTTGGTTTTAAAGGCTTTAATATTTGGGGTATTGGTAATACAACAATTGATACACCGTTTGTTAAATCCATTGGTGTAGTGCAGGCTACTGCTGTATCTTCCCTCAGAGGAGATTTTGCAACATTAGGTGCTCCATTACCAATTAGCTCAGCGCCGGGAAGTCCTTGTGCTCCTGGTCCTGGAAGAACACCTCCATTAAACATACCTTCAGGTCTATTCTTTACTTTACCAGAATTAAATTTTGCAATCCCTGCATTATTTGCTGGCTCTCAAACTAAAATGCCAGAACCACCATCCAAATCTACTAACATAATGCCGGGTGGTTATTTTGCAATGGGTTGGGCTGCTGGATATGTTTCTCCTATTGAAGATGAGGCAACTGATATTGTGAGTAAAATTAAGGAGATATTGTTCTAATGGCAACCTCGAATTGTATTGACGTAACTGACCAAGTCACAATGAATAAACTCGGACTTGGGCCGGGAGTTAATTTAAATGATAAAGGCGAATATACCTTAAATCAGATTGATGTATTTGCAGCACAATTTATTGAGAATATGGATTCCGATAAGGAAGACAATCCGGTTGGAATTTTATACAATCAATATGGTGACGATTTATATAAAGCAAGCGATTATATTAATGCATTACAAAGTACCCTTACCGATGGTGATTATCCTTCTTTAGACAGGAGATGGTCAACTGGTAATATTACAATTGTTGAATTTGCAGATTTTATAAACTCTTATAACTATACACCAGCTGGTGTTTTAAATAGTGATTTAACAAAACTCGCCAGAACATTGGATTCATATTATGCTGATACATTTGATGAGAGTGCATTGGGTGGTTTCTGTGCATTAATGCCACAAATTTTTGGTCAAATCGATGCCTTCTTTACATTGGTTGGTCAAATAGAGGATGCAATTGCAGATACATTGGCGTTTATTAATAAAATTAGATCTTATGAATTCTTTTCAAAGGAAGCAGAAAAGCAATTAGTTAAACAGCTTATAGAAGAACTTAAAAAGAAAGTTGGAGATGTAATTGACGATATTATCCAAGAGGTTCAGGACGCAATAGAAAACTTTAGTATTACTGATATAATAGGTGATATAGAAACCTTTTATAATAAAAATATAGCAAAACCTGTAATGACAGCAGCGTCACAATCTTGTGCTTTCTTTACTGATGAAAATAAAAAGACATTTAAGGAAAAGATAATTGCATTAATAGACTATTTTGTCAGTCTATTTGAAAGCCCTAATTTGGAAGCTATCCAAATGATGATTTCTCGTTTCTGTGCCTTGGTTTCTAATGTGGAAGCGTTGGTTCGCGACATTAAAAAGCCTTTAGACGATTACACATTGCGATTTACAACAATTACAAACAGACTTAAAACGATTTCAAACATTAATACATCGACCGCAATAAGAGCAGGAGCCATAAGATATTCTCCAGCTGTTCGGAAAGATAAAATAAATAGATTGGAGGCACGCTGGACTGACCCTGGAGGAAGTAATTTCACACCGTCAGGCAACGCACCTCAAAATGTGCCAGAACCAACAGCTGCTGAATATGCTGATTTACCACCTTGTGGGCAAGTATTTAAGGGTGCTAATGACAAGATAAAACTTGAAGGCGATTGGATGGACGAAAAGGAAGGAGTTGGTATCTACGGATATACAAGAATCGACCTTGATGTTAAAGTTTACCTAATGAGAGTTCAAGAAGAAATAGGTGGCACATTTACTATTAATTATGGTTGGACCAGTAAAGCTTATAATAAGAAATTAAAGGGCAATGAAAATAATGCTCATTTAAGCGGATTGGTTATAGATGTTAAAAAAGACATGGCCGATGTTGATGCATTTATAGATTCGGCACTTAAAAATGGATTTAAATTCGCAAAGGAATATGATAAATCCATTCATTTAGATATAAGAGAGATACCAGGACAATGACAGTAGATGTTTTCACACCCAGAACCAAAAAGGTCAATTTATATTCTGACTTTCATAAAGACCTGCGTGTCAGTCCTATATCAAAAGACCTTGCATTAATGAAGGACGAAGACTCAGTAAAACAGTCAATTAGAAATCTAATGTTAACTGACCCAGGCGAAAGACTTATGCAACCAAACATAGGTGGTGGTATTAGGGAATTGTTATTTGAACAAATGACTCCCGGTACATTAAAACTTATGGAAGAAAATATTGTTGATACCATAGAGATATACGAACCAAGAGCAGAACTTATAGATGTGCGTGTGATTGCAGGCTTAGACGATACACACGTAAATATTAGTGTATTATTTTCGGTGCGAAACGAAGAACAACCTATTCAGTTAGACGTTATTTTAGACAGGACAAGATAAAAATGGCCAATCCAAAAACCCCAATTACAGAACTTGACTTTGATAGTATTAAAAGTCAACTTAAAACATATTTAAAGACACAGACGCAATTTAAAGATTACAATTTTGAAGGTAGTAACCTATCAGCTATGCTTGATGTTCTTGCTTTTAACTCGTTTCAAAATAATTTCTATACTAATATGGCAATTAATGAAATGTTTCTTGATTCGGCTGTACTTAAAAATAGTATAGTTTCTCATGCTAAGGAATTAAACTATATTCCAAGGTCTCGTAAATCTGCAAAAGCAACTGTAACAGTAGAAATTACAGACCCAACGCTTCAAGATTCCACTATAACGATTCCACAATATAGTCAATTTACAGCAACATATCAAGGTGAAACGTATACGTTTGTTACTGACCAAGTATATGTTGCAAAAAGAGTTGGTGTTGGTCAATATACTGCTGAAAATGTAGATATCTACGAAGGCCAAATGTTAACCAGTTTCCAAAGAGAAGGCTTTATTGTAGATGCTGATGGTGTTCTTAGAGTTCAGCTAACAAATAGTGAAGTTGATACCGACAGTATTGTAGTATTCGTTGATGCGGAAGCCACTGAGGACCAAAATGTGTTTACAAAGGCAACCACAATATTTGGTGTCGGTCCTGATGATTTAGTATTTTATTTAGAACCATATCTTGATGACAGATATGCAATTTATTTTGGTGCGAATAAATTTGGTCTACAACCTGAAGAGCAGGAAGATGTTCGTGTAAGGTATCGTATTTGTTCTGGTGAAGAGGCTAACGATGCTTCATCATTCAGTACATCATTCCTTGAAGGCGCAACAATTAATGTTGTAACTACCAGTCCTGCTGCAGGCGGTGCTGATAGAGAAACAATGGAGAGTATTAGATATTTTGCTCCTAAAGCATTACAGATTCAGGAACGTGCTGTAACAACATCTGATTATGAAATACTATTAAAACAAAGATTCCCTGAAATTACAGCTGTATCTGCATACGGTGGAGAACAATTAGATCCACCTCAATATGGTAAAGTTGCCATATCAGTTTATCTTGCAGACGATACAACGCTTATTTCATCTTCACTTTCTGCTGGATATATTAATTATCTTTCCTCAAAATCACCATTAGGTATTGAACCTTTCTTTGTTCAGACCAAATTTATATATGCAGACGTTACTGTTAACTCAACATATTCAACAAAGAGAACTGAAAAATCAGAACCTGAACTTGAAAGTTTAATTAGAGCTCAAGTACAAAGTTATTCAGACACAAATTTAGAAAATTTTGATACAACACTTCGTTTATCAAAACTTAATGCTCAGATTGATTTGCTTGATGAAGGTATTGAAAGTAACAGTATTGAGATTATGCCTATTATTGAATATGCTCCAGTTGCAAATTTTGAAACAAACCCAACATTTAAATTTGATGCAGAATTAATTAAACCATATCCATATAAAAGTACAAACGGTTTTGTAGATTACAAACCTGCTATTAAGAGTAGTGTTTTTGATGATAAATCTGGAACTTGTGTATTTTTACAAGATGATGGTACTGGTATTATGATGACAGTAACAGACGATATCTCAAACCCACAAATTATCAACCCAGCTGCTGGTACAGTAAATTATAAAACTGGTGAAGTCAAACTTACCAAGTTTATTGCAAGTGCATATACTGGCGCAGGAATTAAAATAACTGCAAGGTTAAAAAATAGTGATGTTGTTGCTCCAAAAGGACGAGTGTTTATTATTAGAGACACGGACGTAAAAGTAGTAATGACAAATGAGTCTACTGGATTATCAGCCTCAAACAATACAGGAACTGGTGCGACAACATCGGCATCTAGAAATTCTGGTAGTACTGGTGGTTCAAGTTCCAGTTCATCTGGATCCGGTTATTAATTAGGAAAAATTTATGGCAACCCAAGGCGAGATAGAAAAAAATATAGCCTTTTTCATTAAACACCAATTCCCTGGTATTTACAGGGAGGAAGGTTCTGAGCTCGTCCAATTAGTAGAAGATTACTATAAGTTTGCCGAGACACAAACAAATCAACACGTACATATTTCTCGTAGGTATAGTGAATATAGAGATGTAGACACAACACTAGCAAGTATGATTGTGTTTTTCCAAAAGAAATTCCTTTCTGACTTGCCTCTCAAATCAGATGTTATTAAGTTTATTGTTAAAAACATCCAAGATCTCTATCGCAGAAAAGGAACACCAGCTGGTATTGAACTATTCTTTGGTATTTTCTATGAGGAATTTGATGTAGACATTGTCTATCCTGCCAAGAAAATGTTTAAGGCTTCTAATAGTCAATGGAGTCAAGGAACGTATCTTCAATTATATCCAAACTCAGGTATATTCTTTTCAAAGACAGATAAACGATATGAATATAGTGATTTAATTTCTCGTAATATTACTGGTTCAGCGTCTGGTGCAAAGGCAGCTGTAAGTAAAATTAACTTTGTTGTATTAAATGGTATTCAAACTCCTATCATTTATATTGATGAATTAAGAGGCTCGTTTACTCAGTATGACGAATTAATTGTTAACATTGCTGGAGAGGTTATAACATTTGGTCGAGTAAATGGCTCATTAAGTGCTATTGCAATTGATGATGACTATCCAGGAACAACAGGAAATAAAATTGGTGATGTATTTGATGTAACGTCAGAATTTGGTGGAGGTGGTAAAGCTGTTGTCACAGAACTATCAGATAAAATTACTGGTGAAATTGATTACACACTTGATAATGGTGGTTATGGTTATACTATAGCCAATACAAAACTTTTGGTTTCCAATCAAACCTTGGTTGTGAATAACCCAAATAAAGATTTTATTATTTACGAAACACTACAAGATAGTGCCGGCAACGAAGGTATTATTATAGGACAAGATGAGAATACTATTGGTGTAAGAATAGACCGTTCGGTAAATGCTCTTGCAGAATTTGATCTCACTCGACCTATAAGCACTATTGACCGTGCAACAAATATAACTCTTAATCCTGCTTTGGTTTCAGCATTTAATGATACCTCACCTGGTGTTTTATTTCCAGATGGAGGCAATGCAAATACCAATGTTATAGTTTCAGGTTTAACAAATACTTCTCAGGCGTATGTAATTACTGACCCAATCGCGCCACATTTAACAACGGTACTTAATGCTGCTGATTTTGAACCACCAGCAATGACCGGTACAGCATCACCAGTTAATTTAACTACTCCACTTGAAGATGCATTTGATATACAAACACTTACGATAGGAAAAATTTTAGGCTTTGATAATATTAATGTAGGACAAGATTACACAAATAGTGTATTCGCCAGAGCAAGAGATGAAGTGTTTAAAAACTTCGAGCGAAAGGACCAAATTTTAAGATTTACAGAACCTGGTATTGCTGGTAACTTTAGTGTTGGCGATATTATTAATGACCCAGATGATGCTGGTTTGGAAGGACAAGTTCTTGCACTTGACACAGAGTTTGGTGCAATTACAGTAAGACCTTTTGATTATTATGGTTTTAATAATACAACTAATATTGCTTTAGTAAATGGTGATTCATATCCTGTTGTTGGTGTTTCAGTTGATTATAGTGCCAGAGATTATGGTGATAACGCAATTGTAGATGCTGATACGGAATTTAAAGAAGGTAAGATTAAAGCTGTAGGAATTGAAAATTCAGGTTTGGGTTATGTTCATGGTAAAATTGCAAATCTTGTAAACGAGGATCTTGAAATACAAGCTCAAGGAATTCTTGCTGCAAATACACAAGGTGTCACATCCGGTTTCTGGGCCGACCAATCTGGCCACATTAACGGTTATATTGAGAAAGGAACAACAACCACAACGGAAATACTTCCAACACTTGATTTTTCAACTGCATTGGATGTAGTTATAGGTGGCGGTGACCCTGCAGGAAGTGTTGCTGGTTTAACATCGGCATTTGATACTTGGGTAACGACTACAGCATCAGATGGATTTGCCTTCGGTGATATTAATAAGGACGGTGTAATAGATGCAAGTGATTCTGCAGAGTACTTATTATTAGCCAATACCGCAACAGCAGAGGCTGCTTCAAGTACAACACGATGGAATAATATTATAGGACCAAGTTTAAGAGTTCAGCCTTGGTATTCACAGATGGAAAATATTGTCTATAATGTTACAAATAGTACTACTATTGTCTCACAGGATTATTTTGAATCTGGCCAACGAATTCAAGATAGTGATTTCTTCCAAGAATATTCATACGAAATTAAAACAAAACTAGGCAGAGAACGCTACGAAAAACTATTAAAAGAAAATGTACATTTGTCCGGCTCAAAAATGTTCGGCAATTTCATTTATAAAGTAAAAACAGACGGCAAAACAAAACAAAGATTCTTCAGGGCATTTAATGATGATGGTTATGGTTCACCATTAGATATAGCTGACCTACAAATTTTGGATGCCGGTATTACAAACTTCACAATCGACACAACATATGTAACAGCTGACCATGTCAAAGGTGGTGGATATAATGGTCCAACAACTACAGACCCAGCAGATATGGCTATTAGTGATGTGAATGGTAATTATCCAAGTACAACAACAATAACGGTAACATAATATGCCAACGATAACTATTACTTCAGACGGTGACCCTTATCCAGCTAAGGCTGGTCGTTCAACGTTAACGAATGACGGCACAACAGCTCGAGAAGGTTTTGGTGGTAATAACCAAATAACTGACCAAAATCATAATTTTGTATTTGAATATAGAGCAGGAACAAATACCTCCAATCCATCTCCTACAACTTTAGGTGCGATGGGTGTTGCAAATAATGGAGCAGTGTTATTTAATCCTAGCGCAGCCCCTGGCAATTTACCAGGAGGAAATCAAACTCCAAATTTTGGCTGGACTTTTAATGCTGTTTTTAATGAAGCGTCTTATGGTGTAGATGCTTGTGGAGGCCATCCTGAACAAAATGGTGAATATCATTATCACTCTGGTGCATTTTTAACAAATTGTTGGGACACAAAACTCTCTTCTGGAACTGCATATTATAATGATACCAATTTTAATGGGGATAATTTTAGACATACTGACGGACACAGCAAAGTATTAGGTTGGTGTTTTGACGGATATCCTTTATATGGCCCATACGGATATCAAACACCAGATGACTCAGAAACAACAGTGGTACAAATGTTATCCAGTTGGAGAACATTAGCAGCTGAAGGCTCAAATAGAGGCTTTACATATTCACAAATCCCAGCTGGGAGTTTTGTTCAAGATCACGAATACGTTTCCAGTTTAGGAACATTAGATGAATACAATGGCAGATTTTGCCTTACCCCAGATTACCCAGGCGGAACTTACGCATACTTTTTAACATTCGCCAGTGGCGATTTTAACACTCCAGTATTCCCTTACATATTTGGTTTGAGTACAAAAGAGCAAAGAGATGTTACAGGGGCTTAATATAAATATACAATTAAGGAATTTAATTAGAGGACAACATGGCTAAACAAACAATTAATATCGGCGCATCTGCGAACGACGGGACAGGTGACCCGCTCAGAAATGCGTTTGATAAAGTAAACGACAATTTCAACGAAATATATTTTGGGGCAGGAAGTGGTAGTAGTATTACTAACTTCTTCGATTCAAATGGAAATTTGGATCTAGTAGGCAAGCCTCATAAAATAACATTTTTATATTCTCAATATGCTGACCTACCTACAGCAAGCACATATCACGGTGCGGTCGCACATACACATGATACTGGGTCATTATATTATGCCCACGGTTCATGGAGAAAATTACTAGCTGATAATTCCCTTAATGATATCACAAGTTATACTGACCCTCTAAGCAAACATGTTTATTTAGCCAATATCACCAATACCGAAACAGCTGATTACGTCCTCAAAACAAATGCTGATGGTACATATACTTGGGCTGAAGGTGGCTCTGGTGGAAGTGGCGATGTTAACCAAAATGCATTTAGTTCTATTGTAGTTGCTGGTTCATCAGATGTTGTGGCAGATAATGCGACAGACTCATTTACACTTATTGCTGGCTCAAATGTAACTCTTTCAACCAATGCAACCAACGATGCAATTACAATTAATGCTTCAGCTGGTGGTGGAGGAAGTGGTACTGACCTTAATAGTTTATCAGGTGGAACACTTGATGTAGCAGCAGATAGCATTGGTTTTGTTGATGCTGATGATTCTAATAATTCTAAGAAAGACTCGATTGCTAATTTAGTTACAGCAATTGCAGGTACTAATATTACAGCTACAAACGGAGTGTTAAGTGTCGCGGCACCAGGTACATATTCAAATTCAGATGTTGATACTCATTTAAATACAAGTGCAGCAGGCACTAACGAAATTTTATCTTGGACTGGTTCTGATTATGCTTGGGTTGCTGACCAAACTGGTGGTGGTGGAGGTGGTTCTGGTGCGGTACGTGTTACTGAAACAGAAACTACATCTTCAGTCGCTAGTGGCTCGAGTGCTTCTGTTCAATTCGCTACACTAGGCAAATCCTTCTCATTACAAAAGGTTACTGTTGACAAGCAATGTTGGGTAAGAATATATTCTGATACAGCAGCAAGGACAGCTGATGCAGGTCGATCACAAGGTACTGACCCAGCAGATGGTTCTGGTGTTATTGCAGAATTTATTGCAACAGGCTCTGGCTCTACAGAATTTAAAATCACTCCTGCTATTTCAGGTTGGCTTGATGATAGTGAAACCGAGGTTCCCGTAGCAATACAAAATAATAGTGGTTCTGCCGGAACCGTAGAATGTATAATACAAGCACTTAAATTAGAGTCTTAATATATGAGTAAGAAACTTTATAACTTAGTTCTTCAAGAAGGCACAGATGAAGCAGCCTTTATAAGTACTGAAGCAGCTGGCATGGAAGTACATGATAACTTAAGTATGTTTGACATGCTACTTTGTATGAGACTGACAGAAGATGAAGCTGCAATACTAGAATCAAGTGAAAAAGTTTTAGAAATAGGACCGGAAAGAACTGTTATTGAAACGATATCATATCCTAGCTCAACTCCAAGGTATGAAACTCCAGCCGTAACATATAGAACAAAATTCAATCCTAGTAGTGGTGCTGGTGCAGACCATACTGGCTTAAATATGTTTTTTACAAGTGAATTTAATACAGCAGATGGAACACCACCTTTTGGATATTTTCAGGGTTCTGAATATCAATTTGATGATACTGTAAAAAGTAATTTCCTTGGTGAGTATGTTGATATAGTTGCTATTGAGGCGGGAGCTCCTGTCGCAGGTTATGCTGGAACTGAAAACCATGTTGATTTTGAAGAATGGGATAGTAACGATTCCAAATTTGTTGCTATGGATTGGTCATCTGTAAATAGTTCGGCTAGTTCTACAAGAAATAACCAGATAACAAATGGTTATGCTAATACCTTTTCAGCTCATGCAATTGGTGTATTAAGTGCGGCCGGTGGCAAATATTGTGGTTGGGGTAAAAAATCAACTCTGAGAGTTATGTATTTGTCTGATGGTGTCGCAACAGCATATAATACAGTTCTTACCTGGCACAATGCTAAGTCTGTTAACCCTAATACTGGTGTAAAAAATGCAACAGTAGTTACAGGTGCTTGGGGATTTAGTGGTGTTGAACATCAAAGGTTTTTTAAGATAGAAGATATTTCAGCTTTCGTAACATACGATAAGGATAGTGGAGTTTCAACAACCCACCAAAGACCGGGACCAACTAATCTTCCTGTGCAAACATTTAATTATACAGCAACTGCAACTGGCGCATCAGATTATTTGATGGCTGGTGGAGATAGGAATGGAAATTTAGTAGGTTCTCAACCAGACCCAGGTATTGAGTTGGTTGTAGGCGATACACTCAACATTACAAATAATGCTAATGGCGGTCATCCAATGTACATTAAAACTGCTTCCACTACTGGAAGTGGTGACCAAGCATCAGGTGTTTCTGGTAACGGAACTGTAAATATATCCTGGACTCCATCATCGGCAGGAACTTATTATTATATTTGTGAATTCCATGGAAGTATGGTTGGAACAATTACAGTTGTTGAACAAATTGCAGATGGTTGGGAAGATGATTATTCAGTATTCGCAGACAATTTAGCAATACCTAGAGTTATTTTAGATACAAACGCGCCAACAATAGATAAATGGATGATTTCCATACCTGACCAAACTAGATATACAACATTTGATACTATAATGTCTAATTACGCTTCGGCTGGTGGCATATATCATTTTAAATCTGCCGGTAATAATTCTCATGTTGGGGTAAGTCCAGAAGACCCAAGACATAATAATCAGATTACTGTTGACGCAGGAAGTACATATGTCAGCAATTCACTAGACGGCAATGGGTACAATGGTTTTAGTTCATCAACTCTGGGTGGTAGTACAACATATTATGTAAATAGGAATGAGATTGATGGTGGTCCTAACCAATTTACAATTGCTGCATGCCAACAAGATGATGTAAATAGACTATTGGATGATTATAGCAATCGAGGACCTATGTGTGATTTTGCTGCTTATGGTGCATATACTTGGACAAGCTATCCGACTGGTACTTATTCAGATGGCCAATGGGGATATTTCAGTGGAACAAGTTGTGCCGCTCCTGTAGCTGCAGGTTGTGCCACTATATTTTTAGAATGGTATATCACACAAAAAGGAGTTTGGCCAACAATGGCTCAGTTAAAAGAGTTAATGGTAAATTCCGCAAAAGAAAATTTAATAGGAGAGGACTTAATTAATTTCTCTAGCATACCAACAGCTGATGATATCACCTCAAGTAAATTATATAACTCTAATGAAGTAAATAGAATTAAAGACGGTGATTCTCAAAACGGCGGTGCAGATTTAACAGAATTATACGGAACTCCACCTTTAAGAGTACATATTCCTTGGGGTATACGAATGGGAAGCGGCAAATATATTGCTGGTGGTACCGAACAAACAAGTTATAAAAGACGACCTACATCAGGCTCAGTTTGGCCTCGAAGAAAAGTAACCTTTTCTTCCTAAAATGGAATACATAAAATGATAATAAATAAACATAACCACTTTGAAATTCAAATGAGCTAACCATGGCAGAAATATTAAGTAATAGTTTAAAAAGCGACACGACCAGGCTATTTTTGTCTGATATAAACAGCAACCAAGATTTTTATATGTTCGTATCCTCGGTTGATACGTTTGACCCTAATGATACTCTCGTATCAAAAATGAGTTTTAAAGAAAAAACATTATTCGGCAAGAAAATTGCATCAAGTGATATACATTTTTGTATTCCTTATTATCCTTGGCAGGTAGGCCAGGTATATACTGAATATGATGATACAGTGGATTTGGAAGGTAAAAACTTTTATGCTGTTGTAGGTCCAACTCAAAATGATACTGGTGATTATAGAATTTATAAATGTTTAGACAACAATAATGGTTCGACAGTTTCAAACCCACCAAATTATAATTCAACAACAACAAATCAATTATATAAAACAGCTGATGGTTATGTATGGAAATACATGTACAGACTGAGTGATTTGGAATTTGAAGCATATAATGCTTTAGGATTTATTCCTGTTGTTGGTATGACAGCAAACAATGCAGTAATTCAACCATCTGACGCCGGTGGTTCTACAATTTCAGATGTTATTGTATCGAATCCAACAATTAATAATGGATATACTATTGAGGAAGGAAGATTAAATGCTAGTCCAACAGGTGATAAACTTTCGATTGTAGCTGATTCAGGTTATAATTTTAGTCCAATTACAAATTATTATACTGGTCAATATATCTACACAACAAATTCAAATGGTGTTTCAAGATTATTTGAAATCACCTATTATTTCTACGATAGCAATACCGATGAAATTGAGATAAGGGTAGGCGCAGACCTCATAACAGGTGCAGCAGGCCCAACTCTTGCTGGTGTAAGTAATAATGCAAGTATTACAATCTTTCCAAAGGTTGAAATTAAGGGAGACGGTACTGGTGCAGTAGCTATTCCAAATATTGTTGATGGACAAATAGTCAATATTACAATTTTGCAACAAGGTTCCGGCTACCATAATGTTACAGCACAAATTATTGACCCCGTCTTTGATTTCGATCCGGAAGATGCTACGACAACAGATATCAGAGCTATTGTAAGAGCAGTAATGTCGCCTGATGGTGGACACGGAACTAATCTGATTGACGAATTTAAATGTAAAAACTTTAGTCTGTATGGCTATATTTCGGCTGCAGATAATACAAACATTGGGGCAGTTAATACATACTCTGCAGTAGGAGTTGTAAGAACACCCTCATTTGCAAACACAGCGCCAGATGTTTTTGATAACCGAATCGCGGTGGTCACTAATGACTATGCAAAGGTTACAGCAAATAATACTATAACGCAACTTAATACCGACAACGAAATTATATTCTCTGCGAGGGTTCATGAAGTTGATGAAACAGCAAACACAATTTATTTAGCAGAATATATGGGACCATACCAGAATTATGCCAATACTGGAAACGGAGATATTTCATTGGATATAACTTTACCATTTAGAAATGAAACAGGTCAAGTAATTTCAATAAATACACCTATAGCAGATAATATTACAGTTTCAAATTACATTCAAAGGACAGGCGAAGTGTACTTTATGGAAGATTTCTTTCCACTTGCACGTACAGACCTTTCTAGAGAAGAATTTAAGTTTGTATTGGAATTTTAAGGAAAATAATTAAAGATGCCTATTAACACAAACCTCAATCAAGCTCCATATTTTGATGATTTCGATCAAGAAAATCAATATTATCGCGTTCTGTTTAAGCCAGGATTTGCGGTTCAAGCTCGAGAGCTTACTCAGCTTCAAACTACACTCCAAGACCAGGTAGAACAATTTGGAGATAATATATTTAAAGAAGGTAGTATTGTTAAAGGTTGTAACTTTACAGAACTTGATGACCTTCAATTTGTAAAGCTAATTGATATTGCTGGATTCGACCCAAGAAATTATATTAGTACAAGAACAACTGAAGAAATTTTAGGTCAGGAAGTAGAACTTGATTATGTTTATGAGATTGTTGGTGGAACATCTGGACTGAAAGCAAATATCATTCAGGCAGCTCAAGGATATCAAACAAATCCACCAGATTTAAATACATTCTTTATTAACTATACAAATACGTCTACAATTTATAAACAGTTCCAATCTGGTGAAGCTTTAACAATTAATCTTTATAAATTTAAGGTTGGTACAACTGAAGCCACTGCTACTATTCCTAATGTCGCCTCAGCTCGAGATAGTATTTCAGGACTTGCTGTTACATCTCTAGCAAATCATGTTGGAAATTCATTCGGTATTCAATCCTCTCCAGGTATTATATTCCAAAAAGGGCATTTCCTATTTGCAAAAGACCAAACAATTGTTGTTTCAAAATATAACAATGTTCCAGATGGTGTATCAATTGGTTATCAAGTCACAGAATCATTAGTTAATAATCTACAAGATAATACACTATATGATAACGCGAATGGTTCAAACAATGAAAATGCGCCAGGTGCTGATAGACTTAAAATGACACCAAACTTAGTTGCATTAACAACAAGTACTGGTGATACCGATTCTAATTTCTTTACACTTGTTCGTTTCCAAAATGGTAATTCAGTTACAGTTCGTGATGTTTCTCAATATAATGTTCTAGGTGAAGAAATGGCCAGGAGAACATATGAAGAGTCTGGCAACTATATTTTAAATGATTTCCCTGTACAAACTGATGATAGAATACCAGCTGGTGAAACAGAATCTGTAGTTCATGCATTGGTTGGACAAGGTACGGCTTACGTCAAAGGTTATAGAGTAGAAAACTCAGGAGACCGTGCGTTTGAAATCGACCAAATTTCTTCAACAGAAATAGTAAATGCACAATCAGTATCATTAAATTATGGTGGTTATTTGGGTATTAACTCAATTCAAGGTACTGTACCTTTAAATTACACATCCGTAATATTATTAAACTCTGGCAACGCAAGCATTGGTTCAGCTACAGTAATAAATGTAACACCAACAAGAATTTATTTAATTGCGATTAAACTGACTTCAGGTACAGTTTCTGATATCGCTAAAGTTCAAGGCTTATCTGGTAACATTTCGGTAGACCCTTCAAGACTTATTGAGTCAAGAACAAAGGCATTAATTTTTAATACAGGCTTAAAGAGTCTGTTCTCAACAACTGACACATTAATACCAGTAAGAAGCTCAGAGTCTGCGACTCAGACAGGAAATGTAATTACATTAAATGCAGACCCAGGTGAGGATTTTGCATGTACAAATGATGATGTTCTTGTTGTTGATAATACCAATACTTACATACCAGTATTGTCTACTACCACAACGGTAAACAATAGTGTATTAACTATAAACTTAGACCCGGCCGCGTCGTCTGCGACGAATGTGACTGTGTACTATAACAAAAGGTTAATAGGCTCATTAAATGGTGTAGAACCACATAATAAAATTGCAAGTGATACCTATGTTAAAGTGGTATACAATCCTGCTATATCAAAATATAGTTTAGGTTTCCCAGATGTCTATAAACTTGTAAGTGTTGTGGATTCAACTGGTGAAGATTATACAAGTAGTTTCAGATTAAAAACAAACCAAAAAGATACATATTATGATATTTCGTATATGGAATCCATTGCTGGCAGACCAGAACCTTCTGGAACACTTACAGTCAATTTAAAGGTTTTTGAAATTTCACAAGCAACAGGCGAATATTTCTTTACTATTAATAGTTATCCAAACACACTTGATAGTTTTGATATCCCAACATATCTATCGGATTCAGGTACCAGATATAACCTTAGGGAATGTTTTGATTTCAGACCTCATCATGCTAAGGACCCAGCTGCAAGTTATACTGCCACTGAAGGAACAGCTCCAACTATTAGTACAGCTGTAGGTGCTTATACAATATCTTTCTTTGGTGCTCCTCCATTACTACCAGCTCCAGGGCAAAATATTACAACTGACATTGAATATTACTTGTCACGAGTTGATGTAATCGCATGTGACTCTTATGGACAAATTAATCTGATTAAAGGACAAGAGGAACGATTCGCAGTTCCACCTCGTTTGGATACTGACCAATTAGCTATTGCCAATGTGACGATACCCGGTTTCCCTGCACTTTCAAGATTAAATGCAGCCAAACAAGGTAAGTTTGAATACGCAATTAAAGCCAAATCAACAGGTATTAAAGCCTTCACAATGAAGGAAATGCATGCCCTTGATAAGAAAATAGATAACCTTTCATATTATATTTCTCTTAACCAATTGGAAGCTGAGACTCAAAACTTGGTTATCACAGACGAAAATGGATTAAACAGATTTAAAAATGGCTTTATCGTAGACCCATTTAATGATTTATCTTTATCAAATGTCGAAGATGCTAGCTTTAATGCTGCTATACCATTTAACCAAAGAATATTAACTCCATCAGTTAAAACTTATCCGTTAAATTTAAAATATAAAACTGCTACAGGTTCTACAGTATTCCCATCAACAAGTCTACCAAAAGTTGCAACGGTTGCTAGAGATTCAAGTGTTAATATTATTAATCAACCTTATGCATCTAATTTTAGAAACTGTGTAAGTAATTTCTACAAATATGAAGGCGATGGTGCTATTTCACCACCTTATGATGGAAATTATGATACAACAACTAATCCTGCTAATATTGATATCGACCTATCAAGTCTAACTGAGACAATTCTTGACACAGTTCAAGAATTTATACCAATGACTGATACTAGTCAAACACAAACATTCGAACAAACAGATAGACGTGGTGGTGGAATCGAAACTACAACTTTCACACAAACAACAAGTGAAATTGTTGTTGAACCAGGCGCAGAGGCTGTAAGCTTTGTTGGTGACTTTATGACCAACTTTGCATTCGAACCATTTATGGCTGGTCGTGATATTAAAATTTATATGGCTGGTTTAAGACCATCAACAAGACATTATTTCTTCTTTGATGGTGTAAATGTAGATACACATATTATTCCTGGAACACCAGCTGATACAGTGGAAACTGTTGAAAGATATGGTGAAAAAGGTGCTGTTGTAGAAACAGATGCGAATGGTGTTTTAAGAGCAGTATTTGCATTACCAAGAGAAACATTTTATGTTGGAGATAGAGTATTACAAATTGCTGACGTAGACACGCTTGCAAATATTGATTCTGCCTCTACTTCAAAAGGTTTCCTTACATATCGTGCATATAACTTCAGCGTTGAAAAAACAAGTTTAACAACCACAACAAGAACTCCAAATGTTGATGTTAATACTACTGTAACGACAAGAAACGTTGCGAGACGAAGACGTGGTCGTGACCCACTTGCTCAGACATTCTTTGTTAAAAAAGGTATGGGTGCTGGATCCAATTCGGTTTACCTATCTGAGGTAGATGTATTCTTTAAACGTGTCAGTACTGTAAATGGTATTTCATTACAAATACGTGAAGTCGTAAATGGATATCCAGATACTGCAATTTTACCTTTCAGTGTAGTACATAAAGTTCCTTCACAACTAACATCAGCTGTAAGTGATGATGCTTCTGTTGCAACAACATTTGCATTTGAGGCTCCAGTAAGATTGGATGTTGAAAAAGAATATGCATTTGTATTACAACCGGATGCTTCTGACCCTAATTATCTTGTATATACATCTAAGGTTGGTGGTAGTGATTTAACTCCTGGCGATACTCAAGGTTCAGCAATTGTACAAGACTGGGGTGATGGTGTTCTATTTACTTCAACAAATAATTCTGCATGGAAATCTTACCAAGATGAAGATGTTAAATTTACTATAAAAAGACAAAATTTTGTAGGGCCAACTGGTGTTGTCACAATGACAAATGCCGACCATGAATTCCTTACAGTTGAAAATTTAAATGGTAGATTTACTCAAGGTGAATTAATATATCAAGAAAAATCATTACAAGGTTCAACTGAAGCGAATGTTGCTATTGTTGCTGCAAGTACAACTGTTACTGGGGTATCATTAGACGATACTTATGCTGTTGGGGATTACATTAAAATCTCTCAACCTTCCCCAGGCACTACATTTGATATATTTGAGGTTACGAATATTGTAAACGCAAATCAGTTAACAGTAAATAAACCTGCTGCTTTCACCTCGAACCCTGCTCCGGCAATTCCAGTTGTGGCTGGTCATTTATCATATTATAATATTAATAATCCATACGAAATGCAACTAGAAAATAGTACAGCTACTTCGACAAGAGGCTTTGCAGCTGCAGGAACTATTATAGGTTTTGATAGTGGAAGAACAGCAACGGTCACTAGTGTTGATAATATTAATTTAAGTTATGTTCAGCCTATGATTATGAAAACGACTGATTCATCTTCTAAGACAAGTCTATCTGGAACATTTGTACCACCCGATGCAATAAATACTACATACAATCAACCAATGAAATTTAATGATAATAATCATTTCAGTAAAGATGGTGTGGTTGTTTATAGTAAATCGAACGACCCTGCTGGTGCAAAGGCATTTGATATTAAAGTGAACTTGGATAATGGAAGCAATATTACATCAACACCATTTGTTGATATTGAGGCTTCATCATTAATAGCTTACAGATATAATCTTACAAATACTCCAGCGACAACCTCTAAATATATTGGTAAAACAATTGAGTTGGCAGCAGACCTTGACGCTGAGGATTTAGAATTAATCTTAACTGGTTACAGACCAACTGGTACTGATTTTAAAGTTTACATAAAAGCTCAACATGCATTCGATAACGAACCATTTGATTTACTTGATTGGACTGAATTAGAGTTATTTGAGGGTGTAGGCTTATTTAGCTCGACAACAAATATTAGGGATTATAGAGAATTTAAATATAGAATACCGGCTGCAAATAAAGTAGGTGGTGTTGCAAGTGGTGCCTTTACATACACAAGTACAGGTGGCACATTTACAGAATATAGAAGATTTGCTATTAGGATAGATCTTCTGTCACCGAACATTCACAATGCACCTACACTGCGAGACTATCGCGGAATTGCAATATCATAAGAAGGATAATATTATGTCGTTTCAAAAAGATGAAAAAACACAGGCAGTACTGAACACAGATGTCGCTGCGTTGAATAAATATAAGATTGAAAGGACATATTATCGTAAGGTAGATAATCTGACTACAGACATTCTTGAAATTAAAAGAAGTTTAATTACTATCTGGGAAAAGATAGAGGAATTGGAAAATAAGTAATGGCTAAACCATCGTTAGGAAATATCGCAACTACTCAGACCTTCCAAAATTGGTTGGATAAAACAAATGAAGTAGTCGATTTAATTAAAACAGATGTTATAACAGCATCTGGTGGAGCTGGTGATACTACTTCCGGTAATGCTACTTTGGCTGGAACATTAACAACCACCAATTCAACTGTTGATACATTATTAAGAACAAATGATATTGCTGCAAGAACTACTTCTTCAATTAATTTTCAAAATGCTATTAATGTCACTAGTGGTGTGGCAGCTGCAGCGACATTTAGTTTTGGTTCTGGTGGTAGAGTCAATTTTACAGACAGTGCTACTACCTGGGAAGCAGGTATGGAATCTTCCAACCCTGCGAACTTTATTATCGACACAGGAACAGGACAGACTAAATTAGAGCTTTCAACAGCTGGTTTATTAACGGTTCCGGCAGCTACGGTCACAGGTACACTTACAGTTGGTTCAATATCCATAGGTGGTGCTGGTGCAGGTTTTACAACTGACCAAGTTACTGAAGGTGACAATAATTTATATTTTACAGTTGAACGTGCTAGAGCAGCAATTAGAGCTGAGGACCTTCCAACAGATATAGATGCTGATACAGTTGATGGTTTAGAGGCAGCACAATTTATTAGGTCTGATGCTGATGATATAGCCTCGGGCGATTTAACTTTTAGTGGTACATTAGACATTACAAATGGTGCAACTTCAGCACTTAATGTCACAAATGGTGCAACGTTTGGAAACACTGTTGATATTACAGGTGCGCTTGATGTTACCGGTAATACTACGTTAAAAGGATCTTTATTAATTAATAATAGTGCTGATGAAGGCATATTACAATGTGACACAGCTGGTAACCTTATTGTTGTAGGTGATATTACATCTACTGGTACTATATCAGATGAAAGATTAAAGGAAAATGTAGTTAGGTTAAATAACTCATTGGAAAAAGTTACACAGATTAATGGTTACCTATTTAATTATATAGATAGACCAGATGAACCAATGCCGGGTGTACTTGCACAAGAGATTGAAAAAGTGTTACCTGAAGTTGTTTATGATTTTGTGCAGGAAGATACAACATATAAAGCAGTTCGTTATGCAAATATTGTACCTCTATTAATTGAGGCAATAAAAGATTTGAAGGAAAAAGTAGATGATTTAGAGGGTCGCGTAAATAGCGACAACAATTAATTGGTCTTATAGATAAGTATATAAGGGATAAAGGAAAGCTAAATGGCAAAAATTTCAGAACTAGGTGCAATATCAGGCGCTAATACCAGGTCAGAAGACTTATTGGTTATCGTTAACCTTGTTCAGGGTGACGACGGCACCAAAAATATTACAAGAAAAGAACTTGTACAGGCAATCCAGTATGAGGAATTTGATCGTATAAACATTACTGGCGGAACTATTTCCGGCGTCGTAATGCGTGACTCGCGAATAGACAACGTAGTAATTGACAATTCAGATATCGAAGATACAACCTTTGTAAGAGGTAGTATTGATAATACTGACATTACAAATTCCACAGCCAATAATATTAGCATTACTCAATCTGACTTTATCAATGGTGAGATCTTTAATGGTACTGCAAATAATGTAACCATCACTCAATCCGAATTCCTAAACGGTACTGTAAATAACACAATTATTACAAGTTCAGAATTTAATGATGGAACAATAGCAGATTCCACTGGTAATAATGTTATACTTACAAATTCAGAACTAAATGATTCTACAGCAAACAATGTTGTCATTGAAAATTCAGAGTTCAATAACGGTACAGCCAATACTGTTGTTATGGTTAACTCAGAATTTAATGATGGTATAGTAAATAATTCAGTAATTGTTAATTCAGTAATTAATGATTCTACTGGTAATAATGTTGTACTTACAAATTCAGAACTAAATGACTCTACTGGTAACAATAGTGTATTCACAAGTTCAGAGTTTAATCAAGGAACAATTAATGATTCTGCCTTCCTAGATGGCACAGTTAATAATACAATTATTACTAATTCTGAATTCAACGATGGTACAGTTAATAACACAATTATTACCTCATCTGAATTTAATGATGGTACTGGAAATAATGTAGTACTTACAAATTCAACCATTGACGATTCCTTATTTACAGATGGTACAATATCTAATACTGATTTCCAAGGTACAATGCAAGATGTTGTAGCTACCGATATGACAATCAGAAGTTCATCTGCTGATGGACTCTCCTCAAATAATTCAAGCTTTGATAATGGTACAATGGCCGGGTCTGTATTCTCTGGTGGTACCATTGATAATTCTAAACTTGTTGACTTTGACATGGAACTCAATAACGAGTTCGAACCACCACTTGATGAAGAAAGTTACTTTGCAATTCGTAACGAAAAAACTGGTGATACTGAACAAATTAACTTTGCTCAACTCTATGATGAAGTTTCCAAAAAGACAGCCCAGGCACTTAAAGTTAATGTAGATGCTGCATCTGGTGATGATGCAAATCCAGGTACAATGTTACAACCTGTCAGAACATTGGAAAGAGCTTTTGAACTCTGTTTGGAAAAAGCAGGTGGAGATTTAAACAGAAACGCTATTAATAACGCGGTTCATATTTCTGTTGGTCCTGGAACATATTATACAAAAGGTAATCTTATGTTACCGGATGACTGTTCTTGTACTTCTACTGCTGGTCAGTATGCAACAGTTATTGAATTGCTTCCTGGATACGAAAACAATAACGGAATCTTAGTTGGTTCTGGTGGTTATGTTCAAGGATTTGGTTATCAGAACTTTAAAGTTGATAACTTTGATTTCCCAGAAGGTGGATTCGCGATTGCTTATCGACCTGGTGCCAAACTATTACGTTCACCTTACTTAAGAGATAGTACTCAGTTATCTAACTTCTTACGTCAAGATGTTGAACCACCTCTTAATCCTTATAACTCAAAGGGAACACTTGCTGATTTAGGCCGACAATTCTATGTTGACCCATCTTATACTGGTACATTTGCTGTTGATGATGAAATTAAATTTAGTTCTGGTGCTGTAGGTTTTATCACTTATGTTGATAGTCTTGCAACCAATAATGAGATATATGTAAGAAACCTTAAAAACAATCAAGGATTTGCTGTTGGTGATACAATGACAGCAGAATCCGGTGGTGTTGCTGTTATAACCGAAATCGGTATTGATGATTTCCCTAACAGACAGGTAGGCCGTGGTGGTGGTTGTGTACTCGCGGACAGAAGAGTACTAGATACTGATTCACTATATACCTACGTATTATGTTTTGGTTTCACACCTCGTACTCAAAATGGTATAGGTTATGTTGCTAGAGACGGAGCTGGTGTTAACGGTATTGGTTCTCTATCAATTTTTGTAAGATGTGCATTCTACGCCTTAAATGGTGGTCAGATGACATTGAACAACTCAGGTACTCAGTTCGGTGATATTTCAATGAGGGCGAAAGGTTCTACAATCTTTATGCAACCTAGAAATACTACTGCTAACATTATCGGTAACACGGCATTCGCTGATACGATTGATACAAATGCTGATTCAATTATTGATGATATGGTTGATTACCTATCTGCAAATACTGCACAAGGTGGCTTAGACTACACATTATATGATTCAGTTAAATGTGAACGCGACAGTGGTATTATTTTAGATGGTGTTGGATACGATATTGCATTAGACACTAACTACTGGTCCAGACTTGCTGGTATTTCATATCGTTCCCCAATAAGTTCTAAAGTTATAGGTGAACAGCTTGATGCAACAATAGGTGCAAACGAATATCTCCAAGGTAGAGTTGAAGCTCTATTTGGTGACTCTAATCCTGATATTGTTGAACGTGCAAATACCTCATTCCAAGAACTTTATAACGTTGTAGAGTATGGTGAAGAAAACATCAATCCTATTATCTGGAGAGATACAGGGAATCAAAACTATACTAACGCTAGAGAGTTATTACAAGACAATAAAGAATTAATCCAAGATGAACTTATAGATTGGATTGAAAACAATGGCGAATTTTATGCTTATAATAGTAAATCTTGCCGAAGAGATGTACAAGATTATATTTTACCAGCTGTCGAAAATGACATGTTACTGGACACAAACTATAATTCAGTTACAGCAGGACGCGCATATTATATGGCAACTGCAAAAACAGTTTTGGAAAATCAAAACAATGAAACTGTTGCTGCATACAGAAGATTAAAAGATCAAACCAATGAACTTGTTGACGGTGATTCATATCTTGCTACACAAAGACTTGATGAAGGTTTTGATGAAATTTTATCTATCCTTGAAAATAAAGGAACACAGTTTACTCCACCAGCTGCCACTTATGACCCTTCAACCGGTTTATCAGTTATCACACTAAGCACAAGTACAAAGTTTACACCAAGTACCGCTACTTATGACCCTGCTACAGGAATTATGGTGGCAACTATTGGAGCTCACGAATTAACAACTGACGACCACATTTGGTTCAAACCAGGTGGAATGACATTCAGTTGTGATACAGGTTCTGGTGTACAAAATCATGCTGTACCTGAAGCTCATCACCCATATTATAATACTCCTTGCCCAATTACAGCTGTAACTGAAACTACTGTTACGTTAAATGTTGGTAAAGGTGGTCCGACAGGACAACAGGCTCATACCTTTGTATCAGCTGTTAAAAATGCACTTGCTTCTGGACACGGTTTAGGAGTTGGTAGAAAAGTATTATTAAAAACTGGTGGTCTTATATTTACATGTGACAGAGATAATAATGTCGCAAAAACTGGATACCCAAGAGCTTCTGACCCAGCTGCTGGTACTCCAATAGATGTAATCGGTGCAAATGAAACTAAGATTACAGTTAATGTTGGTAAATCTGTACTGATAGACGAACATACATTTGTTGAGGCATTACCAAATTCGGTTTCAGTATTAGGTTCAGCACTAAGATTTAGTGATGACGCCGGTATTGCTGCTGATAATATTAATGCTAGAAAACAATTACAAGCTAATAAAGAGTTTATACAAGAACATATGCTCGGTTATATTGACTATAACTTCTTCAGATATGATTCTGATAAGTGTCGTAGAGATGTAACGAAATATATTCTTCCTGCAGTCGAAAGAGATATATTGACAGGAACAAATTATAATGCAATCCAAACAGGTCTTGCTTATAGAAGTGGAACAACTCTAGCTGATAACGTAATTAATGACCAGTTGGTAGAAACTTCTGGCGCAATTACAGAATTAAAAACAAGAGTTAATCTCAATAATACAGAATCTGGTTTTACTGTAACAGATGCTACTTATGATCCTGCAACAGGACGATTTGAGGCCACAATCGGCGCTCATACAATGGCGGTAGGCGATTATATAAAATTTGCAGATGAAGGTATTACAATGAGTTGTGATATGGGAAGTGGTCAACAGAACCACACTTCACCACAAGCTCACCACCCTTATTATAGAAAACCTTGTCCAATTACAAGTGTAACTGATACGACTATTGTAATGAATGTTGGCGATGGCGGAACTGGCCAATACCCACATACATTTGTTTCAGCTGTTGCTAATGCAATTACTCCTGAAAAAGGTATCGGTTTAAGTTATACTCCAACAACTGCTGATTATGACCCAGTCACTGGTAAATTTACGGCTGAAATTGGACCACATACACTTCAACCAGGCGATATGTTAAAATTCACTGCTGGTGGTGTTACATTTAGTTGTGATACAGGAAGTGGTCCACAGAATGACTCTGTTCCAGCTGTTGGACATCCATATTATAACCACCCATGTCCTATTGAATCAGTAACAAGAACTTCAGTTTCAATGTTTGTTGGAACCGGTGGAACTAATGCTCATACATTTGTATCTGCCTTAGATGATGCTCTAACTCACATGGTAAGTATTGACGATAATGCTTCTGGATTCAGAAGTAATGAATCATTCGATGAAATACTTACAATCATGAATGACAGAAATAAGTTATACTCAACAACAAATGCTACTTATGACCCAGCTGGTGGTATGACAGAATTAACAATTGGCACGCATGATTTCCAAATTGGAGACCAGATATTAATTGCAGCTGATAGTTTAACATTTACTTGTGCGACCGATGGTGACGCAACAGAACATACATACCCAACCACAACAATAAGTACTTTCTCTCCGACAGACGCGACTTATGTACCATCTACTGGTGTATTTACAGCAACAATCGGAACTCATAAATTACAAATTGGTGATTTAGTAGAAATTGCTCCATACTCATTTGCATTTACTTGTGAAATGGACGACAATGCTACTGAACATCTAGCGCCTGAACCACATCACCCATTCTATAAAAAGAAGGTTGCTATAACAGGTATTACCAGTAATACAATCACAATGAATGTTGGTTCTGTTGTAAATGGTGGCGGAGTACACACATTTGTATCTGCACTACCTAACAGTATTGAAGGTGAAAGACAACACCCTGCTTACAAGAAACCAGTTACGATTGCTTCAAAAACAGCAACAACGATTTCTGTTAATGTAGGACCTTCAACTGACACATCAGTTCATACATATGTAAGTTCAACAGCTGACAATATTAAACCAGCTAAATATACATCTGCATACACACCAACAACTGCTACTTATGACCCTGCAACTGGTGTCTTTGTTGCAACGATTGGTAATGGCCATAATCTTGTGGCTGGTGATTATGTAGAAATTAAACCTGAATCTATTGTATTCACTTGTGCTCTTGATGGTAATGCTACAGAACATGCTGTACCTGAAGCTCATCACCCATTCTATAGAGTACCGGTAATGATTAGTAGTGTTACTGCTGATACAATTACAATGAACGTTGGTACTGGACCTGGTGGAGCTCACACATTTGTAAGTGCAAGTGTTGGTGCAATTGATTCTGATGCACTTGTCTTTACGGATCCGGCTTCATATGTAAGTTACTTTACTCCAACAACTGCTACATTTGTACCGGCAACTGGCGACAGTGTCATTACTTTACCTGCAGGACATGGTTTAACAACAGATGATTATATTGAGTTCGCTCCATATTCATTCACATTTACTTGTGCACAAGATGGTGACGCAACAGAACATTCATATCCAAGAAAAGGTGACGTAAATTACAGAACACCTATGGCAATTACTGCTGTAAATGGTAATGATGTAACAGTTAACCTAGGTGCTTCAACTGGTGGTCTCCACACATTTGTAAGTGTTGAAAAGGATGCTGTATCTAAAGTCACTTATAATTCTCAAGGCCAATATGCTAGAGAACAATTACAGAAAAACAAAACATTCCTACAAGAAGAAGTTACATCTTACTTAGACAGTCAATACTTTGTATTTAATGGCGAAAAGTGTAGCAGAGACACAGGCTTTATATTAGATGCAGTACGCAGAGATGTTGCAACTGGTTCTAATTATAATTCAGTCTTTATGGGTCTAGGATATCGCATTGGAACTAAAGGTTCAAATGAGGTTATTACAAATCAATTAACAGAAACTGTAGGCGCAATTAACTACCTTAAAGGTCGTGTTGCTGCTGAGGCAAGTGTTACAGGAACTGCATTAACTCGTGCAAATGCTGCGTTTGATGAAATCGTTGACATTATGTCAAATGGTACTGCAAATGCTGATGCTCTTGTTTACGGAACAGATGCAAGTGTAAGTGTTAATCACACTATAGGCTCAAATGCTTTAATTAATAATAGGGCATTTATTGTTGCTGAGGTTACAGCTTACATCGCTGACACATTCCCAACATTAACATATAATGTTGCAAGTTGTGAAAGAGATACAGGTTATCTTATAGATGCAATTGTTTGGGATTTAAGATTCGGTTACAATACTGCTGCAATTAACTTTGCAAGACTATACTTTGAGAATGCAATTTCTACATTGCCAGAGGACCAAAAACTTCCAACAGCTAAGACTTGGGAACATATTGCAAATGTTGCGTATGATATCGTAAGAGATATAGCTGTTACTCCTACAACAGGAAATGCTGCATCACAAGATGTATCATTAACAGATGCTGGTGTTGAAGTTGGTGAGGCTGCAAGGGCAGGTATTAATGTTACTACTCAAATTATTAGAGATGATAACTTACAATCACTTCCTGCAATTAATGAAGGTAATGTTGAAGCTGCAATGGCTGGTGCTGTTACTACCATCGATGGTATAACTGAAGGTTTACAATCAGGTGTCATTGACTTCCTTAAAGATGAGTATAATGGATTACCTTATGCTGTTGAGACATGTAAACGTGATGTTGGTCTTATGGTTGATGCAGTATCTCGTGATATTGAATACGGTGGTAATGAGAATACATTAGAAGTGTTTGATTACTACTTCAGAAGATTCGATTCTCAATCAGCTGATTATGAACAACAGCGTTCAATCAACGTATTGCCACTTGAGGTAAAAGGACAGTTCAAAACACTATCTAATTACGACGATAACGCCAATGTTTCTGGTTTAAGAGAAGCAATTAATGTTCTTCCTTATGACCAACGTGGCCCAACAAGAGATGCATTTGCTCATTTAGCTGATGTCGCTGAAAAGGTTGTTAAAGAAGTTAATCATTCAACTAGTTTCAATAAATTCACTCCAACGAATGCTACTTATGATCCGGCAACTGGTGTGTTCACTGCAACAATCGGTACTCACGACCTTGTAAAAGGTGACAGTGTTTGGTTGAAACCTGAAGGATTTACATTTAGCTGTGATATGGGTGGCGGTGCTGCTAACCATACTTCACCTCAAGCACATCATCCGTTCTATAACAAACCAGTTACAATTACTGAAACAACATCTACTGTTATTACAATGAATGTTGGTGGTGGTGGTTCTGGTCAATATCCACATACTTTTGTTTCAGCTGACGCTCAATCAATTAGTGAAGGACCATATCAAAATGTTGATGGAACAGCTGCTGATGCTACAACAGGTACAACAGTTCACGATTTATTAAATCTTATTGCCAACCTGGTTGATGATACTAATATAGAAACTGCTCAATTACCAACATTGGTTAAGGCTTCATACGATCCAAATAGAACTCTTGCTAGAAAACAGCTACAAAGAAACAGAGACTTTATTATTGAAGAGGTTCAAGGTTATATTAAGGACAGATATTATGTCTTTGATGGCGACAAATGTAAGGCTGACCTAGGATTTATCCTTGACGCAGTTAAAACTGATGTGCTAACAGGTTCTAATTATAATTCCATATACGCAGGACTTGCTTATAATATTGGAACAACTAATACAACTAGAGTATTAACTGAACAATTAACAGAAACAGTTTCTGGTATTAATTATGCTAAGAAACTTTGTATTGAAGCTGTAACTGACGGTAGTGCAAAATTAAAAGTTGAACAAAGTTTTGATGAAATCATAGATATTATGACTAATGGTAGAGGGGCTGCTGATGTAATTAATTACACTGGAACTGCCTCAAATAATACTAGGATTAGTGGTAGATCTCAATTACAAAACAACAAGGCATTCTTACAGGCTGAAATAACAGCTTGGCTTGCTGCAAACAGACCTTCACATTCCTACGATGTAGCAAAATGTGAAAGAGATACAGGTTATATGATTGATGCAATATCATTTGATACTCAGCATCAAGGTAACTTTGCGACCATAAACTTTGCTAAATTGTATTTTGAAAATGCAATATTGGTTGGTTTACCTGCGGATCAAGTTGAACCGACAGTAGCTGCATATTTACACTTAGGTAATTGTGCAAACCTTATTGTTCAAGATACAGATATTGCTGGATTAAAATCATCTGGTAATGCTGCATCCCAGGACTTTAGTGCTGCCTCTGCTGGTGCTCCTGTAGGTAATGAGGTTCGAGGATTATTTAATATTGTTGCTGATGCAATTGAAGCTGGAACAATGTTATTAAGTCCTCCAGTTGCTATGCCAACTCTTACTACATATTCTGCAGAAAATCAAGCTTCATTCGGTGAAATTGAAAATACTAAATCTACAGCTCAAAATGGTGTATTATCTCACCTTGCTAAATACTTTGAGGTATTACCATATAGTGAAGAGAAGTGCAGAAGAGATACTGGCTACATTGTTGATGCCATATCACACGATATCCAATATGGTGGTAATGCTGCAACAGTACAAACAGCTGGTATGTATTTTGAAAATGCTGTAAATACTGGTTTACAAATTGAACAGAGAATGGGTTCAAGAGATGCATTCCTCCACATGGCAAAATTGGTCGAACATGTTGTAGGTGGTAAATCAATCACAACTACAATGTTCCCAAGAACTGGAAAATATTACACAGGTGATATAGTAACGAAATACGAATATTGGAATGGATTACATTCTTATCAAACAACTGAAGCCCAGGATATGCAAGTACATGGTGCAAATCCTAGAACCTCAATTGCTGCAAGAAAACTTGCTGAGATTGTTGCTAATGCTGTTGATGATAATATTGAGGTCGGTACAACAATTCCAGAAATGATTGATGTTGACCAAACATGGCAAGGTCAAAATTATGTGGTTGCTAAAGAAATAATCGAAAAAGGTAAAGTACATATATCTGAAAAGATAATTAGTTACCTTTCAAATGTACATAATGGATTATCATTTAGAGATGCCAAGTGTAGACGTGATATCGGTTATCTTATTGATGCTGTTTCACACGATGTTCAATATGGAACAAACTTTGCTACAAGACAATCTGCAGGCATTTATTTTGAAAATGGAATATCTGTTCTACCGATTGACACAAGAGCTCAAACTGCAACAATTTACGACTACCTAGGTACCGTGATGAGTAATGTGGTTCAAGAAATTGATTCTGCAAATACTACATATTCAATATTCCCACAAGATACAAATGGTACTGCTGCAACTGCTACTGAAGGTGCAAGAGTTGATGAATTAATGGGTTACGTTGAAAATGTCATTAGAGCTAATGATACTGATGAGTTACCTGCAATTGAGGCTCCAACAACTACTTGGGTCCCTGCTCCACTTGTTAGTGCTAAAACTAAGATTATGGATAATTCAGAAGAACTTGCTACTGATATAACAGACTTTATTAACTCTAGCTTTACTGTTCTTGATTATGACAGAGTAAAATGTAGACGAGATACTGAATACTTAATTGATGCATTTAGTTTCGATATGAACTTTGGTGGTAACACTGCTTCAAGATGGAACGCAGATTTCTACTTCTGGAATTCAGTTTACAGATTGCCTGAAGATCAGAGAATACCAACTGCTAAATCATACCGCCATTTAGGTAGAATTGTTAAAGATATAGTAATCGGTGAATATCCAGGTCAGAAGGTCCTTGGTGGAATTGCTTCAGAAGTTGAGGCTACTAAGGTTCAAGGTCTTGCAGATATGTTCTATAAAACACAACTGTATGACGACACGAAATATTTACAGGTTAAAACAGAACCAACATACACAGATCCTAAATTTAAGGATGCTTCAGATATCATTGGTCAAAATAGAATTGCATTAAGTAAAGATACTGTGAGATATGTTGGTGCAACTTATAAATATATAGATGACGCTTTAACCAGAAGAGATGCAAGAAACCTTCTAACAGCTGTCCAAAATGACTTTAAATATGAAAATGTAAATGTTCCGGCACCAAGTTATCAAACAAATGGTAACTCAAATGCTACAATGACATATACTACTTCATTCTTTAACTTTGATGGACGACATGTATTCCCGGTATTTAATGCACAAAGAGCTGAATTGAAATACCAGGGAAGTATACAAGGACCTGTTTCAAATGGTGGCCTTGCAAGTATAACTGGTATGAAACCAAATCATGCTTATATTGTTGCTGATGATATGACAGTAAGTCATTACACTGGAACTATATACTACTGGGATGGTAGTGCTTGGCAATTAGATGGACCAAATAATACTGACCTATTGGATGCATTTACTGGGGCTTGGGATAGAATTAAAACAAATCTTGTTAATAATTACTCTCCAAACTCAGAACATAGCTTGATGATTGAAGGTTTATTTAATGATTGTATTAAAGGCAATGTATTAAGACCTAGTACTCTGGTATTCGGTTCATTGGTTGAGTCAATTGCTCACCAGTTTAATGGTGCTTCGGCAGGTGTTAACAGAAATGCATTACCTCTGAACTTTAGAAACTTAGGTTCTGCAATATCGGCTATCGCTTCTGTCCTAAATGAGGATGGTGGTAGAATTAGATGGTCGGGTGCTGACGAATTGAATAACCAATATTTTGCAAGAGGATTGAAAATTAATGGTCGAACAGGAAGAATTGAAGGACGACCATTTACATCATCTGTAAGAAAACTTGCAAGAAGAGCCTCAAATAGTAGAGCTAATATTTAAAAATAGGATAAAAGAAAATGTCAATAGTAACAATTACAACCTCCCAAGCGCCGGACGCTAAACCGGTTGCAGTAAATCTAGTTCTATCAACGAACTGGCAGGAAATTATTAATGTACCAAATTATGAAGTTCCTGAATTGGTATTTGGTGGTAGTACAACAGTAGAGCCTGGTGTAGGTGAGGTTATCTCTCCTTTGGTTCTTTGTAATACGTCGGCAAATACTGTAAACGTAGATGTACAAATATATAGATATGATGATAACTTAAATTATTATATTATCAGAAATATGCCAGTACCTTCATATGATACAATTCCAATTCCACTGAATGGTCAATTCCTAAAAAGTGGGGATATACTTGAGGCAAAAGCTTCAGCAGATTTAGCAGTACACAGTACATTATCATTTACCCTCGGTCAGTCCGAAGAAGATGATGTTGTCTAAAAAACATAAATAAGATATATTAATGATGACTATGAACCCAGGAGAAACTTTAAATGTCAAGTAGATTTGGAACCCTTTCAGGTAAGAACCTTGTTATCGGTCACGGTATTCCGCAGACGTTTCCTATTCAGTTGGACCCAGCCCCGTTTGAAGGTGCTTTGGTTTATGCCGATAACGGAGAATTAAGATATTCCGACGGTACAAACTGGCTCACAACTGGAACAGGCCCACAAGGTCTCCAAGGTACAACTGGTTCCCAGGGAACACAAGGTCTCCAAGGTGATTATGGACCTGGTTTTACAATTATTGGTGCTGTGCCAGATGTCAATGTCGATCCACCAAATGACGAACAACTTACTCTTAATAATGCCTTTCCTGCAGCAGTTGTGGGCGATGGTGTTATTGATAATACAGATGATGAGTTATGGATTTATGATGGTGCGACTTGGGTAAATATTGGTTCATTTAGAGGTGTTCAAGGTTTTACTGGTATACAAGGTACTCAAGGTGTTCAAGGAACAATTGGTAACGAAGGTATCCAGGGCGAAAGAGGTTTTAGAGGTTTCCAAGGAGAAGCTGGCCCACAAGGTACTCAAGGTGTACAGGGTGATTTAGGTATACAAGGTTTACAAGGCCGAAGAGGACCACAAGGTGTTCAAGGCGTACAGGGTGATTTAGGTATACAAGGTATCCAAGGCTTACAAGGTATTCAAGGACCTCAAGCATTCCAGGGTGTTCAAGGTACAGACGGTATTCAAGGTTTACAAGGTTATAACGGTGATGATGCTGG
>Ga0181400_1000088_pt1 | contig 33660 bp, 31 predicted proteins | sample 23SPOviralmetaG_FD_130129 | JGI IMG/M metagenome (GOLD analysis project Ga0181400, IMG submission 130129) | Marine viral communities from the oligotrophic San Pedro Time Series (SPOT) site, San Pedro Channel, CA, USA - 23 SPOT_SRF_2011-06-22 | ecosystem: Environmental > Aquatic > Marine > Strait...
AATGAAGAAGCTATTACTTATTTTCAACAAGCAATAAAGTTAAGTCATACTAATAAAGTAAGAAACCTTATATTAAAAGCTGCTAAAGAATTAGGGTTAGAAATCCCTAAAGTATGGACAGAAGATGTAGATGTAGGCCATGTAGATGATGAACCTGGAATGCTTAAACAAGATGCATACGAAATTGCTCAATACTCTATTCAGCTTTTTAAATTACTAAAACATTATGAGAGTTTAGATGTTGAAGTTGATTTTCCGAACTGGTGGCAGAGAAAAGTAATGTTAGCTAGAGATTATATTTCTAAAGCAACACATTATTTAGATTTTAAAACTAACGAACCAGCTATAGATTCTCAAGCAGCAGCTTTACATGAAGACGAAGAGCCAACTAAAGCCGATATAGCGAAAGAGAAAAGCCTTGCTAAAAAATCTGCGTTATTACAGTTTATAGCTAGTATGCAGAAAAAAGGTATTCTTGATAAAGATAAAAAAGTCTTAGATAAAGATGCCTATAAAAAAGAGCTTGATGCTTTCAAAAAAAACGTAAAAGAAGGTATAAATTTAAATGAATTATCAGGAGATCAAACAGATGCTCTTTATGAACTTCGCAATATTTTAGACGAGGCTTCTGCTTTAGGAGACCAAGCTAGAGATATTATTAGACAGTCATTTCCAAGAATGTTATCTAAAGGTGATGCATACGGAGCATTTGAATTCGGTACAAGTGGAAATAGATATGATACTACTTTAAGTTCTATCATCGAAGAGATTGAAGAATACTACGATGAAGAGGAAGATGATATGGACGAAGGTAAGAAAACATTAAAAGAATTTACTGATGATAGATTTAAAGGAGCTGAATTAATAGACAATGTTGCTGGAAGATCTCCAGATATGTTCAATAAGCAATTATTTGCAGACCTACTACCTAAAGGAGTAGCTAGTGAAAACGATGCAATCGAAGCTTTAAAAGCACATGATAAGAGTCCTATCAAAGCTAGAATGGGTCAATACGCACCAATGTTTGTTCACGTTCAATATCACGAATTAGAGCATGAAGGTGAACAATACCAAATGCATCAAACACAGTACTACAATAGCAACTTTAAAGACAAAGATCCAACCTTTAACCCTGGAGTATCTAAAATTACTCTACTCAAAGATCCTCACGGAGAAGATATTGCCTTAGGTACAATACTTGTTAAAACAGATGAGTACGTACAAGACTTAAGAAACATACCTGGACTAGGAAAGAGATATATGGAAGAGGTTATTAAAGAAGGAGCAACATGCTGCGGTAGATGCGGAAGAGTTCACGTTAAAGGTAGTGGCTGTAAAAGACCATATTTGAAAGGCAAGTCTCACTGTAGAAACAAATAAAATATGAATATTAAACAAATTATAGAAGAAGCTTATTTTGAAGCTGTTAGTGAAGCAGGAGCTTTCTATGGTGGTTTTCCACCTAACTTAAATAAGACACCCCGTCCTAACTTAAGCGAGAGAATTGCTATCGAAGATGCCGAACAGTCGATGATCGACTTAGTAACAAAGAAGTACGGCAACACACACGAGCAAGACTTTTTCTCAGATGATTACTCTTCATATTTTAAATACATAGAAGCAAAAGAAGGAGATGAAACTGGTGCAAGACAGCATAAAGTCTACAATTTACCATCTTTTAAAACTCTATATTTTCATCTTTCAGATGCAGTCGATAATATAAAAGAGTTAGTTAAAAACGAAGAAGTAGCTGAAAATAAGAAAGTAAGAGAGTTATTCGAAGCTATCAAGAAAACTTTTAGAGCAACTCAATCTACCCTTAGAAAAGAGTTTCCTGCTGAGTATGACGTTATGCGTCGTGTAAGATCAGCTAACGAAGAAGTACTTAAAGAAGAAGAAGAATTAGAAGCAGAAGGAGCAGAACTACCAGATGCAACTGATGAGATGCTACAGAAGTTTCCTACCCTTAAAAAGACTATAGTACGTCTTATGACAGACGATTTTAAAGAGTTCGTAGATACTATAGATTATATCTCTCCTCGTCCTACAGCATTTAAAGTTAATCTAACTAATGGACAATCTTTTACTTTAAAGTGGATGGGTAAAAACTTTGAAGCTTCTATCTTAGGGAAGAGGTATTATCTAGGACAGGTAGGTAACTTCCAACAGGCTTTAGATAAACTTTCAATACTCTATAGAGAGGGGCCTATCAAAAAACCTGAAGATGAACTAGAAGGCGATGCCGGAGGAGAAGCAGATTTTAGTGATGCAGGAGGTTCAGCCGGAGGCGGTGGAGGTGAATTTCCTGGAGATGACGCAGGAGGAGATGATTTAGGTGGGGAAGATCTTGGAGACGAAGATTTAGGATTTGAAGAACCCGGTGAAGAACCAGAAGCATAATAATAATAAAATGAAAAATAATTTTGACCTCAGAAAATTCTTAACAGAGAATAAACTTACTTCTAATAGTAAAGTAGTAGAAAAGGTGTTAAATGAAGCTGTAATGTGGCATTGGGATGGAGATAGAAACTCTCTAGAAGAAGTCCCACCTAAATTCAAAATGGCTGTAAAAGCAGAATTAGAAGATATGAATTTAACTGATGTCCAATTTGAAGAAGCTTTTGATGCTGTTAAAAACTCCTATGCTGATGAGGCAGGTAGAGGAAGTATGAAATTTAACTCAGACCATTGGGTTGAAATGATCGAAATGGATTACGAAATATAAGGTTTAGAATAAATTTACTAATGAACGTAATAGATAGATTATATACAGAGTGGGCATGGAGAACTAAATCAGGTACTCCATCAATTAAGAATCCTCAAGATAAAGCTATATTAGATGCTCTTATCTCAGAAATTAGCGGTAATGGAGAATCTCTAATTTTAGAAGGTTCGGACTCATACGATACTGTTATAAAAGCAAAACTAGGAAAAGATGATCTATTAACTCCTGAAGGAGGTATTCCTCGCTCCAATAATTCATACAAATTTAACGGTAAAGGTGGGGATTCTTTTTACAACAATGTAAAAGGAGATGTAGATAAAAAAATATGGAATGCCTTATGGGATGAAGCACCACCTGCTGCTAAAACTGGTACTGCTTCAAAAGGGGTAGGAGCAGGAGAGTTATCTCTTTATTGGCTTTATAACTACTCTAACAGTAGTATTAATGTTACCGAAGGTAGAGAAGGAGGAGGAGCAGATTTATTTTTTGATGGAGTAGGAGTTGAGGTAAAAGCTGAAGGAAGCCATACTGCTAAGATAGGACTTGGAAGATTTAGCGAATTTAAAGAAGAAGTAGCTCTTCTAACTATTCTTTTTGGATTAAATGCGTTAACAAAAGTACTATCTACTGAAGACCTAAAAGGGAAAATAATGAACCCTACTAACTTTTTAGGTAAAGAACTTCCACTTGCTTTTCAAAGCTTTACAAAATTTGCTAATCTACCTAATCTTAAAGAACTAGCAAGTCAATTTGGTATTTTTAGATCTATATATGATAATGTAAATCAAGTTAAGCAATATGTAGGAGATACATCTGACCCTACTGCCGCTGCAGGAAATATGTTAAATAAATTGCTTAGTAAAAAATTAAATATAAAACCTGGATTTGGAGGGTATTTAGTAAATCTAAAAAAAGAAGGTTCAATGGCGTTTTTTCAAATAAGTGAAACAGCGTTAGAAGACCACGAAAACGTTTTAAACAACACCACAATACAGCAAAGTAAGATAGGTTTAAATTACAGTAAGGTATTTGGTATTTAAGTTATGTCTCAGAATATAAAAAAAGTAATCGCACAAGAGTATATTAAGTGCGCTAAAGATCCGGCGTACTTCATGAAGAAGTATTGTCATATTCAACACCCAACCCGAGGTAGAATACTCTTTGCTTTATATCCATTCCAAGAAAAAGTACTACGGTTATTTAGAGATAACCAGTATATTATTACTTTGAAATCTAGACAGCTTGGTATTTCAACTTTAGCATCAGCATATGCTTTATGGCTAATGATCTTCCATAAAGACAAAAACGTACTTGCTTTGGCTACCACTCAAGCTACAGCTCGTAATCTGGTTTCTAAGACGATATTCATGTATGACCAGCTACCTAAATGGTTAAGATTACCGCACGTAGAAAAGAACAAATTATCTTTAAGATTAAAAAACGGATCAAAAATACAAGCAAAGTCATCAAATACAGATGCAGCTCGATCAGAAGCAGTATCGTTACTTTTAATAGATGAGGCAGCGTTTATCGACAATATTGACGAAACATTTACTGCAGCACAGCAAACCTTAGCAACCGGTGGACAGTGTATGGCTCTATCAACTCCTAACGGAATCGGTAACTGGTTTCACCTAACCTGGGATAAAGCAGAAGCCGGTGAAAATAGCTTTTTACCGATAAAACTACCGTGGACAGTACATCCTGAAAGAAACCAAGAATGGAGAGATCAACAAGACTCAGATTTAGGTCCTCGCATGGCCGGGCAGGAATGTGACTGTGACTTCTTAGCTTCTGGTGATACAGTATTTGAACCAGACGACATGTTATTTTACGAGCAAACTTACCAAAAAGATCCTTTAGAAAGAAGAGGTGTAGACGGTAATTTATGGATATGGGAAGGAGTTGACTACTCTAAATCATATATGGTTGTAGCTGACGTCGCAAGAGGTGATTCTGCTGACTACTCGGCATTTCATATATTTGACATAGAAAATTGTGTACAAGTAGGTGAATACAAAGGAAAACTTTCACCTAAAGATTACGGAAACGTACTGGTAGGAATTGCCTCAGAATATAACGACGCTTTATTAGTTGTAGAAAACGCTAATATCGGATGGGCTACTATTGAACAAATAATGGAAAGAGAATATAAAAATCTCTATTATAGTTCAACAAATAATATGGAAACCGTAGAATCGTATATGTCCAAGTATGAAAGAGATAAGTTAGTACCTGGTTTTACAATGTCGGTTCGTACAAGACCTCTCGTTATAGCAAAAATGATAGAGTACATTAGAGAGAAAGGAGTAACCATTCAGTCTAAACGTCTGATAAGTGAGATGAGAGTATTTGTATGGAAAAATGGTAAACCTCAAGCACAAGTCAATTATAATGATGATTTACTTATTTCATGTGCTACTGCACTATATGTACGTGATACAGCGTTAAGGTTAAGACAACAAGGTATGGACCTTGCTAGAGCACAATTATCTTCATTTGCTAATTTAAACGCTCAAAATGCTGCCGTGATCAAATCAGTTGGTAGTCAGCAAAATAATCCTTATATTATAGATACTGGGAATGGCGTAGAAGACTTTTCCTGGCTAATTAAATAGACTATTTATTATTAAACCGTATTAATGGCAGATACTTCTTTATTTTCAAGACTGCGTAGATTATTTGGATCTGATGTAGTAATTCGTAATGTCGGTGGGGATCAACTCAAAGTTGCCGACATAAACGCTATACAAACAACAGGAAGATTTGAGACAAATTCCTTAGTAGATAGGTTCTCAAGATTATATATTTACAATAATAAAAATATATTTAATCCAAACCTAAACTATCAAACTCTTAGAATACAGCTATACTCAGATTACGAAGCGATGGATACCGATCCTATCTTAGCTTCTACTTTAGATATTATAGCAGACGAATCTACACTTAAAAACGATCAAGGAGAGATACTATCCATTAAATCCTCAGATGAAAATATTCAAAGAGTACTTTATAACCTTTACTACGATGTACTAAATATCGAGTTTAATTTATGGTCTTGGACTCGTAATATGTGTAAGTATGGAGACTTTTTCTTAAAGCTTGAGATAGCTGAAAAGTTCGGAGTATACAACGTTTTACCTTATACAGTCTATCATATGATTAGACGGGAAGGAGATGATCCAGAAAACCCTCAGAAGGTAACATTCCAATTAGATCCGGACGGTTTAGCTTCTCAGCAAGACCCTAACTACTTACCACAATCTAAGAAAAAAGTAATTGAATTTGATAATTACGAAGTAGCTCACTTTAGATTAATATCTGATTCTAACTACCTTCCTTACGGTAGATCTTATATAGAGCCTGCTAGAAAAATATACAAGCAGTTAACTTTAATGGAAGATGCAATGTTGATTCATAGAATCATGAGAGCACCAGAGAAGAGAATGTTCTATATTAATGTAGGGAATGTACCACCTAACGAGGTTGAGAACTTTATGCAAAAGACTATCAACACTATGAAGAAAACTCCATATGTTGATCCTCAAACCGGACAGTACAACCTTAAGTTCAATATGCAGAATATGATGGAAGATTTCTATCTACCTGTAAGAGGAGGTGATACTTCTACTCGTATTGAAACTACTAAAGGTTTAGAGTACGACGGTACCAAAGATATTGAATATTTAAGAGAGAAGCTTTTCGCTGCTTTAAAGGTACCAAAAGCATACTTTGGCTTTGAAGGTGATTTGCAAGGTAAAGCTACACTTGCTGCCGAAGATATTAGATTTGCTCGTACTATCGAAAGAATTCAACGTATAATGGAATCTGAGCTTACAAAGATAGGTTTAGTCCATTTGTACGCTCAAGGCTTTACTGGCGAATCACTCACTAACTTTGAGATTAAGCTTTCTAATCCTTCTATTATATTCGAACAAGAGAAGGTAGCGCTTATGAAAGAAAAGATGGATCTAGCCTCTCAAATGCTAGATTCTAAGCTATTTCCAACAGATTATATTTACGACAATCTATTTAATCATTCTGAAGATACTTATATGGAATTTAGAGATCTAGTTAAAGAAGATCACAGAAGAGCATTTAGATTAACTCAGATTGAAAACGAAGGTAACGACCCAGTGTCATCTGGCCGTTCATACGGTACGCCTCACGATCTAGCTTCTATTTACGGTCGCAGACAAGATTCAAAAGAAAGAGGAGCAGCCATGGGTGAAGTACCAACCGGGTATGAAGAGGAACCTTTAACAGGTCCAGAAGGTGGTCGTCCAAGAGAAAAAATGTCTATCTACGGTACTAACAAAGACCCTCTAGGAGGCCGTGATCGTTTAGGTACACATAAGATGAAGGGTGGGTTTCCTTCCGATAATGATAATGTAAACGAGTCAGAAGTCAATGATTCTTTAGCTAAATCAATGTACCATAGACATAAAGGTATGTTTGAAGATAAAAAACAGTTAATCTTTGAAGCCAAACCAGAGGTTAAGAGTAAAATGCTAGATGAAGATCAACTTAAAGATTTAGAGGACTAGTTACTATTTATATCAGAAGGTATATATCTAATTGATATTAACCCAAATTCATACTAATGCGCATTAAACATAGTAAGTACAAAAATACCGGTTTAATATACGAATTGCTTGTTAAGCAAATTGCAGCAGATACTTTGTCTAAAAAGGACTCTCCTGCTGTTTCTATTTTAAAAAAATTCTTTGCCGGTAAATCTTCTTTAACTAAAGAATTCAAACTATATGAATTTGTATTAAAGAATCAAAATGTTTCTCCTGCTAAAGCAGAAACAATAGTTTCAACCATACTTGAGATATCTAGAAAGGTAGATAAAAACGCTCTTAAAAAACAGAAATACGAGCTTATTAGTGAATTGAAAAAGCACTATAATATGGAAGAGTTTTTCTCTATTAAAGTAAGAGATTACAAACCTCTAGCAGCTCTATACTGTTTATTAGAAGCATATAAAGAATCAGCACTTGTTGATCCTCAATTTTTAGTAGATAATAAAACTACTATACTTGAGCATCTAAGCTCTGAAAAAGTTACAAAAGAAGACGTAAAAGATACTTTAATTGAAGAGTATTCTAAATACGATAAAGATTTAAAACTTTTAGTGTATAAAATTTTATTAGAGAAGTTTAACCAGAAATATACTGACTTACTTCCAGAGCAAAAAACTATACTAAAAGAATTTATTACATCAGTTAACTCTACTACTAGACTTAGAAATTTAATCAATGAAGAAATTGAAAAGATTTCAAAGCAAGTTAACGAATTAGTTAATTCAGTTGAAGACGATGTAGTAAAGATTAAATTAGAGGAAGTTGCTAAAAACATTCAGCCTATCTCTAAAAAAGAAAAAATTGTTGACGATCATTTAGTAAAGCTAATGCAATATTATGATTTAGTTAACGAACTTAAAAGCTATGAAGGTAAGTGAGTTGCGAATTATAGTCAAAGAAGTTCTAGAAGAGCTTCAAGAGATTAGCGCAACCGGCACAGGAGCTTCCTTTACACCAGGAGTCGGCGCTCAATACGCTACTCCATACGCTTTTAAAAAAGGACGAGGTAAAAATCGTGCTACAAAATATTTAGAAAAATTAGGTTTCAAAACAGTAAAAAAGAAAAAGAGACCATATAACACTAAAATGTTTGATTACTTAGATGAAGACTCTACAAGAAAAATATAACGCAGTACTGGAAGGTAGCTTTCCAAAATCTCAATTTGTAAGAGATGCAAAGATGGAAGTGCCAAGATTTATCTCTCCATATAATGGATTCGAAGACACAGTACAAATTCTAAAGAATAAAGGAATGCTTATCGAAGCAAAAGCAGAGACTCCTGAATACGATAAACCAGCCCCTGGGTATCCTCTAGAAGCTCTCGAAAGAGGAGTTGATTATGAGCTTGAAAAAATGGGCTTGATGTCAAACGAAACTGTTTCTGAAGAAGATTATGCTAAAGCTAAGAAAAAAGCAGAGAAGAATTTAGAAAAAGACGTTAACCATTATCTTCATATACTATCAGGAGATTCTAAAAAAGTAGACAAACATGATAGAGAAGTAGAAGTTGATCAAAAGAAACTTTTTAAAGGTACTGTAGATCCTAAAGGCGGTAAAGCTGAAGGTAATACAGATACGTTTAATGCAATGAAAAAGGCTACTTTAAGAGAAGCTGCTATGGGTAAAGGCTATACAAAAGAACAAGTAGAAGCAGCTATTAAAAGACTTCAAGAAAAGAAAGGTAAAAATCTAAGCGAAATATATAAACCAGGATCTACTGCTCCTGCAGATTTATACTATTCTGATAAGCACGGTAGACTAGTTGCTAAAGACGATGTAGATGATAAGTATCATGACAGCCTAGAATTAGTCTATAAAAAAGGAGACAAGATTGAAGGCCCTATGGATGAAAAGAAAGGTAATTATAAATCTGCTAAACCTACATACTCAGAAGATGTTGAAGAACAAATGTATATTGACGATGATGAGTTTGAAAGCGAAATGGTACAAGATAGAGTTAAACAAATTAAACCTCTTTTTCCTGAAGTAGATGATGAAGTGCTTACTAGCTTTGTAAAAATGCATAGACAAGATATTAGAGGTAAGTCTGATGAAGAAATAAAACAAGAGTTTAGCGATTTCTATCATACTAATTTAGAAGAAGTAAATACTGTAGATATCAAAGAAGGTGATCCTATCGTTGACGAACATGAATTTGATTTCTTCAAAGAAATTTTAGATGGTAGATACAAAGATGAAGAAATTGAAGAATATCTTAAAAGCGACGACTACCAGGAAGCATTAGAGACTTTAAACCTAGATGTTTCAGATACTGAAGAATGGATCGGAGAGTTCGTTAATTTTTATAGTGACGGTGCAGATGCTTATATCAATGAAGGAAATATTAAAGAAGCAGTTAAAAAAGTTATTAAGCATGTACTAAACGAAAATCATCAATCGTTAGATTTAGAAGTAGCTAGAAGAATAGAAGGCTTATTAGATCAAGCTCTTAAAGCTAAATTTTTAGAAACAGGAAAGGATTTAATTGAAGATCTTCTAAAAGATGGTCAATACTTTAGAAATGACGTAGTTTCTCATTTAGCTAACGAACTTAACCTTCATGTTCCTATTAGAGATTTATTCAAAGAAGGAGCTTTAAATGAAAGAGTAGGCGGTCTTCAAGAATTTATCAATCTTATTCAAGATAGAGCAGTTGATTCAGAATTCCCTGAAGAAGAAGAGGCACTGGAAGTAATCGAAGCTATCGCTGATCACTACGGTATAAAAATACAAATCGGCGGCTTTGTAGGAGAAGTAAAAAATAAACTTACTCCTAATAGTAAACTACTAAAAGAAGATTTTGAAATGGTAGACGGAGATTTTCCAGTCCACGATGCTTTTAAAAAAGCAGGTATTGATATGTCTAAAGATGTACATATTCGCATGAATGATCTTCAAGGCGGAGGAATAGAAGATGAAGGTACTAAACCAGCATCTGAAGCAGCTGATGATTATGAATACTTTAGAAAACTTCAAATTAAAGATTGGAAAGAAGCAACTGGAGGAGAAGGAGAGTTTCCTATAGTGTATGAATTCTATGGATCTAGAGGAGACGGCAGAACAGCAGAAGGAAAGCCCTTAAAATTTACCTTTGGTGTTTTTGAAGGAAAATCATGGGATATATTTCAATAAATAAAAACAAAACATGGCACAATTATTAGTAGACGTAACTCCATTTAAACCGACTATAAGGGAGTCAAAAACTAGACCTGGAGTATTCGAGGTTGAAGGAGTTATGCAAAGAGCTGATGCCAAAAACCAAAACGGTAGAACTTACGATAAAGAGATACTAAAAAGAGAAGTAGAAAAGTATATGCAAGAATTCGTTGATAACGGAAATGCATATGGAGAACTAGATCACCCAGAATCTCCTGTAGTTTCTCTTAAGAATGCTTCTCACATAGTAAGAAACTTATATTGGGACGGAAACGATTTAATGGGTAAAGTAGAACTATTAAATACACCATGCGGTAATATCGTTAAATCTATCTTACAGCAAGGATTAACCATAGGAATATCATCTAGAGGTACCGGCTCAGTAAAACAGACAAACGAAGGAACTTTAGAAGTTCAAGACGATTTTGAATTAGTATGCTGGGATTTTGTATCTAATCCATCTACACACGGTGCATTTATGAACCCAGTAAGTTTAAATGAAGGTAAAATTGAGTTACCTAAATACCATAATCTTAACCTTATTATTAACGACATTTTAAGGGCTTAAAGCCTATTTATTAAAAAATAACAATACAATGAGTGATTTTAATCTTAGAAAATTTTTAGCCGAGCAAAAAGCTGTTAAAGTTGAAACTGTTAAAGAAGAAGAAGCTTTTCAAGAAGAAGCGGTTGAAGAGACTTACCATGAAGGAGAAGACACCATGGAAGAAGGAGACGTAACCGAAAGCGTACTTGCCGGTATTGCAGCTCTAGTAGGTGGAACAGTAGGTCTGGGTAAATTGCTAGACTACCTTAAATCTAAAGGATTTGAGCTAACTGATCCTAGCGGAAAAAGCGTACTTGATACTACTATTCGTGGTTTGAAAAAAGAAGAAAAAACTCACGAAGGAGAAGAAATGGGAGAAGATTCTAAAGCACTTAGAGTTAGTATGGGGTCTAACGCTGAAGAAGAGCAAAAAGTAATCGATATTGCTAGAGATGCAATCGCACTTATGGATGAACAACCAGGTACTAGTGCAGAAGCTGCTTTAGAAGCAGTTATGGAAGACTTAGAAGAAGAAATTAAAGAAAGCACTTTTAAATCTTCTATTAAAGATATTCTCAACTCATAATTACTCTACATATTTTTAATTAAGCCCTACCTATCCGGTAGGGTTTTTTGTTTTGGTAAATAGTATATATTTATATACGAATATGCAGTCACTTTTATACTGCATCACTATTTAAAAAACTCTATTACGATTCTTAATAATCGTACTTTCCCTAACATTTATATAATGGCAAATAAAGATTTATTCAAGCAAGCTATTGCTGAAGCTAAATCTATCCGTGAAGCCGCTATCGCTAACGCTAAGGAAGCTTTGGAAGAAACTTTGACTCCACACCTAAAAGACATGTTGGCTGCTAAACTTCAAGAGATGGAAGATTCCACTGTTGAAGAAGAAGTAATCAACGAAGTTGAAGAGGAAGTAGAAGAATCAGTTGAAGAAGCAGTTGAAGAGACTGTAGAAGAAACTGTAGAAGAAGGCACCGAAGAAGAACTAGAAGAAGGCGAAGAGATTGAAGAAGCTGAGGATGACTCTGACGAATCAGAGGACGAAGCTGAGGAAGATGAAGCTGAAGGTGAAGATGCTGAAGAAGGAGACGATCAAGAAGTCGGAGACATGGATGTCGACGAATTGAAAGATCTTATCCGCGACATTGTTGCTCAAGAAATGGGCGACCATGGCGAAGAAGAAGTAGAAGATCATGGAGACATGGATGCTGGCGACGAAGTCGGTGGTGACGATGAAACTATAGATCTTGACGAACTTCTTGCTGAACTAGACGAACTATCTGAAGAAGAAACTCACGAAGGAGAAGAAATGGAAGAAGGCGTTGAGGAAGAAGTAGAAGAAGTTGTAGCCGAAGAAGAAGAAGTAAAAGAAGAAACTAATGAAGAACTTGATGAAGCACTTGAAACTATCGAGTCACTTCGTAAGGAACTAAATGAAGTAAACCTTCTTAACTCTAAACTTCTTTATGTTAACAAAATCTTCAAAGCAAACAACCTTTCAGAAAATCAGAAAGTAAATATTATTGCTGCTTTCGATAAAGCTGAAACGGTTAAAGAAGTAAAATTAGTATTCGAAACAGTTTCTGAGAATGTAGTTACTAAGAAAGAGACTACTATCAAAGAATCAAAACTTGGTATGGCTTCTAAAGCAACAGGTACAACTGCTGCTAAACCAGAAGTAATTAACGAAGTTTCTGACGCTGTTTTAAGAATGCAAAAATTAGCTGGAATTATTAAATAACCTTTTTACAATTTAAAACATGGAAATTAACCAATTATTGGAAGGGTCTGCTAGCAACTATAAAACCTTACAAGCTGATGCAGCTCGTTTGGCCAACAAGTGGACCCAATCTGGACTCTTAGAAGGATATTCTAACGAGATCGAGAAAAACAACATGGCTATGATTCTTGAGAATCAGGCTAAGCAGATCGTATCTGAGCAGTCAAACATTGGTACCGGAGCTACTTCTAAAGCAGTAGGCGGTGCTGGTGAGAACTGGGCTGGCGTTGCGCTACCTTTGGTACGCAAAGTATTTGCTCAAATCGCTGCTAAAGACTTCGTTTCTGTACAACCTATGAACCTACCTTCAGGTCTTGTATTTTATCTAGACTTTAAGTACGGAACTGGAAATCTTGCTGATACTAATATGTACGGTAATGTATCTACTGCTAATAGCAAAATGACTGTAGGTCAGGATGTAAGCGGTGGACTTTACGGAGCAGGAAGCTTTGGATATTCTATCAACTCAGGATCTGAAAGTTTTACAACTTCAGCTGTAGTAGCTACTGACTCTGGTTCTATCGGATACGATGATAGTAAGGTACTTAGCCAATTCTCTACAGTTACTGTATCTTTAGCTGGTACTGGATTTGATGCTGCTGGCGCAAGAGCGTTCCGATTATTCTCTGGATCTAGCAATATTACTAACTACCCAGAATTTACAACTGTTAGCGGTAATAACGTAGTATTTACAGTCAAAGCTACTGACCTTGCAGCTAACTCAGGAACAGCAGCTATTTCAGGATCAGTTCTTTATCATAAGCAACCTGCTGATAACACAAGAGGTGACTTTGAAGATGCTCCTGCAGGATCTATTACTATCCCTGAAATCAACGTAGAGCTTGCTTCTGAAGCAATCGTTGCTAAGACTCGTAAGTTGAAAGCTCAGTGGACTCCAGAATTCGCTCAAGATCTTAACGCATACCACAGCATTGATGCTGAGGCTGAGTTGACTTCTTTATTGAGTGAGTATATCTCTATGGAGATTGATCTTGAGATTCTTGACATGCTTATTAAAGACGCTGTTACAGAAGAGCAATGGTCAGCTGTATCTAACAAAAGCTGGACTGGTACTGCTTGGAATACACCAGGTGTTGCCGATGGAGGATTCTATAATACTCAAGGACAGTGGTTCCAAACTTTAGGAACTAAAATCCAAAAAGTATCTAACAAGATTCACCAAAAAACACTTCGCGGTGGTGCTAACTTCCTAGTATGTTCTCCAACAGTTGCAACTATTCTAGAGTCTATTCCTGGATATGCTGCTAACACTGACGGCGACAAAATGGACTTTGCATTTGGTGTACAAAAAGTAGGACAATTGAATGGTCGTTACAAAGTATACAAAAACCCGTACATGACTGAAAACACAATCCTTCTTGGATATAGAGGTTCTCAGTTCCTTGAAACTGGTGCTGTGTATGCTCCTTACATTCCATTAATCATGACTCCTCTAGTATACGATCCAACTACCTTCACACCACGTAAAGGTATCATGACTCGTTATGCTAAGCAGATGATTCGTCCTGAATTCTACGGTAAGATTTTCGTTAGTGATTTAGGTACTGTATAATCTAATCTTAGATTTTAATTAAGAAAGAGAGGCCTTCGGGCCTCTTTTTTTATATACAAATGTAAAGTTTATTCCTATTTATTTATAGAACAAATACGTCTATATATGTACAAAGTTTCCCACAAGGATGAAGTATTCGTCCAAAAGAGAAGACCGAAAAACCCAATAAAATTTCAAGTACAACTTAACGATGAGCAAAAAGAAGCTAAAGCCCTTATCTTAGAAAACCCAGTAACAGTTTTAAAAGGAGCTGCCGGTAGCGGAAAAACACTTGTTGCTACTCAATGCGGATTAGATTTACTATTTACCAAACAGGTTGAGAAGATTATAATCACAAGACCTACCGTGTCTAAAGAAGAAATAGGCTTTCTACCAGGAGATATAAGAGAAAAGATGGATCCGTGGTTAGCTCCAATATATCACAACTTATATATGCTTTACCGTAAGGATAAGGTAGATAAGGAAATAGAGCTAGGTAATATAGAAATAGTACCCTTTGCTTTTATGAGAGGTAGAACATTTGTAAACTCATTTGTAATAGTAGATGAGGCTCAGAATGTTACTCATACGCAAATGGAGACTGTTATTGGCAGGTTAGGTAAAGGTAGTAAACTTGTAATATGTGGTGATTTAGCACAAATCGATCTAAAAGATAAAAGAGATACCGGGTTTTCTTTTCTAGCACGTCTTGAAGAGGCAGTAGAAGGATTTAGAACAGCATCACTAGAAGCTAACCATAGACATGATATAGTTGCACCTATTCTAAATGTATATAAAACCTTTAGAGATTAGGAACTATTTATATTAAACTGTACGTATGGCCAATATATCTATTTGGGGTGGTAGTTCTACATTTGCTACCGGATCTACTCCATTCGGTTTCTATGATAGCGATTCTGAATTTCAGACAGATGCTGATAAAGTAGCTAAATTCTGCGGTACCCGCCTTGGATTTCCTTTGATGGATGTAGAGCTCCAATCAGGTTCTTTTTATGCCTGCTTTGAAGAAGCTGTAACAACTTACGGAAACGAAGTATTTCAATATAAAATTAGAGAAAATTATATGTCTTTAGAAGGTGCTGAAACTGGCAGCAACCTAAATACTTCTTTAGTAGACCCTACTTTAAATCGAACAATACAGATAGCTAAATCGTACGGTACAGAAGCAGATGTAGGAGGTAATATAACACAGTATACAGGATCATTAATACTAACCGGAAGTGTTCAAAATTATGATTTAGATGCCTGGGCTACTTCTCAAGGCATTGAAGGAGGTATAGAAGTAAGAAAAGTATTTTATCAAGCACCTCCTGCTATCTTACGTTACTTTGATCCGTATGCAGGAACAGGAACAGGAGTACAGTCTTTAATGGATGCTTTTGACTTTGGTAGTTTTTCACCAGGAGTAAACTTTCTTTTAATGCCTGCATCTTATGACGTACTTAAAATACAAGCTATAGAGTTTAACGATCAAATCCGTAGATCTTCTTATAGTTTTGAAATTATAAATAATAAGTTAAAATTATTTCCGATACCTACAGTAAGCGGTGGTAGTATAAGATTTGATTATATAAAATTATCAGATAAGAAAAATGTCTCACCTAATGATACCGGTGGGTTAGTCACAAATATAGCAGACGTACCTTACTCAAATCCTACTTATACTAACATTAATAGTGTAGGACGTCAATGGATATTTAGATATACTTTAGCTCTAGCAAGAGAGTTACTAGGGTATATTAGAGGAAAGTACACAACAGTCCCGGTACCCGGCTCAGAAGCAACTTTAAATCAAGCTGATCTTTTGGCAGATGCAAGAACAGAAAAAGATGGTTTAATTACAAATCTTAGAGAGATGTTAGATCAAACATCCAGACAATCGCAGTTAGAAAGAAAAGCTAGTGAAACAGAAAATCTAAACAAAGTACTTTCAGGAGTACCTTATACAATTTATATTGGTTAATGAAATTATTTGATATCATATCAGAAATTCAGTACAGTATGTACCAGGGTATTGTACGAATAACTCACTCCAAAGACATTAACGTACAGGATGTCTCTGAGTTATTTAGAGCATTACCGGGGGTTGTTACTGTAACACAGCTTTCTCATGATGCTGAAAAACATACTGCTACGATGAAGATGAAGATATTAACTACAAAAGATGCTGCTACAGGATTTGCAGCTCTTAAAACAAATGCTATTAAACGTATACCTGAAGTTAAAAAACTTGAGGTTGCAGATAAAACTATAGAAAAGAAAAAATAAATGCTGTTTGGATCCAATAGAGACTTCGACTTACTGGTTAATATTAATCGTGAACTGCTGCAGGATATTGTAGAACAGGAAATCGGTTACTATAAACTATCTCTAGACGATACTCAAGCTAATATATACGGTGAAGCAACTGAAAAGATTTATCTCGACCCAGTCAAACTAAACTGTTTAATAACTAGAGGAGATCAAGTAATAAACGTTGACGAATTTGGCCCTGATCTAGGAAGAGAAGCATCCTTTGCATTTTTAAGAGAAGATCTAGCTGATGCAGTAGTCGTCCCTGAAGTAGGTGATATAGTGCTATGGCATGAAGACTACTATGAAGTAGATACAGTAAGAGAGAACCAGCTATTCTTAGGGAGAGACAAGTCTTATAATATAGCCTCGTATGCTGAAAACTTTGGTTCTTCTGTTTCTATTATTGTAGATTGTCACCTAACACGTACAGAAAAAGTAGGTATAGTAAGAGCAAGATAAAATGGCAAATAAAAAGATACTTCCTAAGACTCAAGCACAGCTATCACAGGCTACTATAACTCCTTACGACAAACTTAATCAAGGAAAAGTTCCTTTAAGAACTCCTAAAAAGAGAGGTGAAATAAGATCAGTTAAAAATGATGATGTAAAGCAGTTTAATATAGGTCTTAGAGATATAGATGAAACTATCGTATACTACTTTAACGAAGTTATTAAACCCTCAGTAGTTAGGAACGGTAAAAGAGTAAACGTTCCAATACTATACGGCTCTCCTGAAAGATGGGCATCAGTACAAAAAGATGGATTTTATAGAGACAAGAACGGTAAGATTCAAACTCCTCTTATTATGTTTAAGAGAGATAGTGTTGAAAAGAATCGTCAATTAGGTAATAAACTCGATGCTAACTTGCCAACTAATTTTGGTATATTTAAAAAGAAATTTTCTAAAAAGAACGTTTACGATCGATTTTCTGCTTTAACTAACAGGGAAACTGTAGATGAATACTACGGAGTAATAATACCAGATTACGTTAACATAGTTTACTCTTGTGTTATCTTTACCGAGTATGTAGAGCAAATGAATAAGGTAGTAGAATCTATAAATTTTGCTTCTGATTCCTATTGGGGTGATCCTGAGAAGTTTAAGTTTAGAGCTATGATCGATACCTATACTACCACAACAGAGATGGTACAGGGTCAAGATAGAATGATAAAAACTAACTTTACTATTAACCTTTTAGGGCATATAGTACCGGATTCTATCAACACCTCTATAGCTAATATGAATAAATTTTATTCTAAATCAGCAGTTACTTTTACTTTAGAGACAGCAGGATCAGAAGAAACATTAGCAGCATTAGCAAGCACTCCAGCAAGAGAAGCTAAGGTAAGACAGTTTGACGGGCCAAGAGATAAGACTACTATAAATCAAACTATTAATCAAACTATTATATCCGGTAGCGGTATGACAGATGATGAAAGAAACTATGCTTCTTTAAATGTACTTATTGATACAAATGAAACGTCTGCTTATACTAGTACCATAGATGTAGGTAACGATAAAGTGACTTATATAGGAGTAACTATAGCAGACACACCATCAGGTTTCCCGGCATTAACAGTAGATGATTTTACAGTATTTATTAACGGTCTTAACATAGAACCGACTGCTATATCTTCAATAGCTGAAGACTCAGGTAATACAGTTATAACATTTAATATATCAGAGTTAGGTTATAGTTTGAATAGTGAGTTTGAAATAACAGCAGTAGGTAAATTTAAATTCTAATGGCACAGATTTTTTGGGAACAGATACGAAACTTATTACCTTCCGGAGGAGAATATCTTACCGGAAGTCTTAATATATCCGGTTCTTTAACAACTTCTGGTTCTTTTATTATAAACGGCCAGTCTTTAGAAGACTTTGTAGATCAAAGAGCATTATCTGCTTCAACAGACTATGATCAACTGTCTAACGTACCATCTAATATATTTTCTGGTAGTTTTTTAGCAGGTCCGAATATAACTATAAATCAAACCGGTCAAACAGTAGAAATATCAGGATCAGCTGCTACAAGTTATACTTCGTTAACTGACATACCTGCTAATATAGTTTCTAGCTCTTTACAGTTTGTATCTTTAATTGAACCGTTTACAGGTTCTTTTACTGGGAGTTTTACCGGGGATGCAAGTGGCCTTACTAACATTTCTATTACCACATCTTCTATTACTAATTTTAATCAAGGTATAGTTTCTAGCTCAGCCGGCCAAGCCTATATTGATTCATCAGTTAATGGTAATTTACTATCTTTTACTAGACTAAACGGAGGTTCAGATGCAGTTGATCTTGGAGCTATAGTACCTTCCACACCAACTGGTTCTTTACTTAATAGCGGTAGTTATGACGAATCAAGCGGTATTTTAACTTTATTCTCTGACGATCAAAATTACGCTATAGATTTAAGCTCGTTAGCAGGAGGAGGAGCTGGTAGTACTACAGTAGCTGGTGGAGCAGGAATAGATGTAGATTATAATGTAGGTACAAATACCTACACAGTATCAGCTGATGTTTCTAGTATTTACGGTACTTCTATTATAAATGACTATATTGCAATAGATACCGGTTCATCTTATTTTATACAAGGAGTATTAGATTCAGGTCTATTTAGACAAACAGGCTCACATTGGTCGACATCCAATAGCATAAAAATAACAGGCTCTTTTGATGTAAACGTAACCGGTTCAGGTAATGAATTTACTATAGCGAAAAATGGAGAAGAAAAATTTAAACTAAATGAAGACGGTGTCATACAGTTTACATCACAGTCAAGTACTCCTAATGCAGTTGCAGGAGGAATGTACTATGACCAAACAGACGCTTTCTATTTAGGATTTCAAAATTAAAACCTATTTATTATAAACTCTTTTAGTATACAATTATGGCAGAATGGAAAAAGATAATAGTTAGTGGTTCAGACGCTCACCTGGCGTCGGTAACAGCCTCTAACTTAACAAACGATAACATACTAGTAGCAGGAACTGGCGGTGCTGTAGAAAGCTCTGGTATAACATACAATGGATCAACATTAGGATTAGGAACCTCAGTAATTACTTCAACAGGAGCAACCTCTTTACTTTCAGGTTCTTTCTCAGGTTCATTTTCAGGTGACGGTACAGGCCTTACAGGCCTAACAGCTGATTCTGTAGCGTTTACAAATATTACAGGTAAACCAACATTAGTTTCTTCATCTGCTCAAATAGATCATGATCAGACAACTAACTTTGTAGCAGGAGAACACTTTCTTCAATCAGCTATTACCACAGTAGGTACTGTTACAACAGGTAATGTTTCAGCTATTTTGCCAGCAGGAACTATATCAGGATCAGCACAATTGCCGGCCGGTATTGTATCAAGCTCACTACAGTTTAATGACCTTACTACTCCATTCACAGGTTCATTTACTGGTTCATTTGTAGGAGACGGTACAGGATTAACCGGATTAGCTACCACACTAACAGTAGATGGTGACACAGGCACTCAAGATGTAAGCTTAACAGATGATGATCTACAAATTATCTCAGCTGATGCTAACGAAATTGTAACAGCAGTAACTAAAGTAGGTAATGATGTTAAAGTAAGTATTGGATTACCAGATGATGTTACTATTGGAAACAATTTAACAGTAACAGGAGACTTAAACGTTCAAGGTTCTACAGTAACAATAGATACAGCTAATTTAGCAGTTGAAGATAAATTTATACTCATCAACTCAGGTTCTTCTACAGCAACTGATGAATCTGGTATTATCTTTGGAGGTTCAAGAGGAGCAGCAAATAACGGTGCAGCTCTTATTTGGAACGGAGATTACAACGGAAATGACGGTCGTCTTGCTATCGCCGATAGTGTTAATGCCGATGCTACTACAGCTGCAGTAAATTACTATGTAGGCGGTGTTTATTTAGGAACTTCAGGAAATGCAGCAACAGCAAAAGCTGATCATCCTGGAAACATTAGAGTAGAAGGATCAGATATATTCATTTACGTATAATTTGATATTTAAAAAAAAATTCATATATTAGTTATATTATAAAACGTTTTATGGGACTAGTGAGTAAATCAAAGCAAGTTCAAAGTCAAGAACTTACCAAACAAGAGCTAGAATTTTTACTAGCAAAGTTACGATCGGCAAATTACAAAGGAGACGAATTCGAAATATACTTCTCGATCGTTAAAAAAGTTTCCGATTCTCTTAAATTAATGGATTAGAAAAAAGAAGAGCCTTCGGGCTCTTTTTGCTATTTATTAGAAAGCTATTATTGGCCTGAAAAGGAAGTGGGCTCTTTGAGTAACCAACCGTAATTGTAAAACTATGCCGAACTGGAAAAAACTGATCACGAGCGGTTCTGACGCTTCATTAAATTCTCTTAACTTATCCTCAGTAGTTAATGCCGGTACTGATACCGACAAATTCCTAGTATTAGATGGTAGTGGTAATGTAGATTTCCGAACAGGAGCAAATGTGCTTTCTGATATCGGAGGTCAGGCTAGTGGTACTTACGTAACAGATGATGGAGGAGCAACCGGTGAAGTAGCAGTTTGGTCTTCAGGTACAGCTATATCAGGTTCTAATAGTATATTTTTCGATACAGCTAATAATAGATTAGGTGTTGGTACGTCTAGTCCTCAGAAAGCATTGCATATTTCAAGCTCAGGAGAAATGTTAAGGCTTGAAAGTTCAACAAATACAAGTACTCTTAAATTTGTAGATACTAACGCTAATAGTATTATCAAAACCGTACAAGGTAAAATGGCTTTAGAAGCCGGCGGAACACAAATTTCTTTTGACACTAACGGAAGTGAAAGAATGCGCCTTGACTCTACAGGGCTAGGAATAGGAACTACTAATCCTGAAGAAAAATTAACCATAGAGGGTAATATAAGCAGCAGTGGGTGTATACAGATAGGAACAGGACATACTAACTCTGGTACTTTATCTTCTATTGTAGGAGGCACTTTAAATACTATATCAGGTACTTGTTCTTTTATTGGGGGTGGTAGCACCAACTGCGTATCTGGAAACCTAAGCTTTGTAGGTGGGGGTACACAAAATGACGCTCTTGCTAACTGTACAGTTGTAGTAGGAGGATGTAACAACTCTATTTCCGGACTTCTTTCAAGTATAGTAGGTGGTCGCGATCATTGTATATCAGCAGCCGCCTGGTACGGTCTTATCGGTGGTGGTAGATCTAACGCAATCTATGGAAATTACGGCTTTATAGGGGGTGGCTGTTCTAATTCAATATGTAGTCTTGAACAATACAGTGTAATCGGAGGAGGACAGCTTAATATACTAGATGGTGACAATTCAGGTATTCTAGGAGGAAATTCTAACTGTGTAATACATGATAATTCATTTATAGTAGGTTCAAATTTAACTTCCTCTGCTTCTTGTACTACATTTATGAATAATTTAGATGTTGAAGGAACAGTTTCTGCTTCTGCATTTAGCGGCTCTTTTGTAGGCGATGGTAGTAACTTAACAGGAGTAGGAGGATCCCCAGGCGGTTCTAATACTCAAGTACAATATAATAACGGTGGTAACTTTGCCGGTAGTTCGAATCTTACTTTTGACGGTACAAACTTAACAGTAGGGGGTAAAGTAACAGCAACTGAAATCGTAACTAATGTAGTTAGTCAATCTATATCTTTTGCAACTGGTTCGAACAGATTTGGAGATGAAATATCTGATACACATACATTTACAGGATCTATTAATGTTACAGGATCTCTAAATCTATCCTCAGTAGTAAATGCAGGAACCGACACAGATAAATTCCTAGTATTAGATTCATCTGGTAATGTAGACTTTAGAACAGGAGCTAATGTATTATCGGATATTGGAGCTACTACTTGTACCGGTACTGTAACTGGCACAGGAGCTGCTAATAAACTTGCTATTTGGAACTCAGGAACAGAACTAACCTCAGATACAAATCTACATTGGGACACTTCAAATGACAGATTAGGAATCGGTACAACCAGTCCATCCCAAAAACTAACCGTAGAAGGTAATATAAGCGCTAGTGGTGAGTTAGAGCTTACTGGAGGAGTTACTGCTAGTGTATTAAATTTTGAAGGAACATCTACTAGTATTGGAGTTAATGCAGGGTGTACTAGGAGTACAAATACATTAAATAACGTTGTAATAGGTAAAGATGCATTTCTTAATGCAACATCACCTGATGCAAACGTTGTAATCGGTGTTAATGCAGGAAAAGATCTAAGCGTTTCTGGGCAACGCCAAGTACTTATCGGCTATAGCGCAGGAGAAAAAAATCAAAGAGGAGGAACAAACACAGCTGTAGGATATCAAGCATTGTACAGTTCTAACTATACCTTCCCAGGCCCTCAAAGTTCTGTTGCAATCGGTTATGCAGCACTTCATAACGGTTCTGCCCATTCTAATAATGTTGCAGTAGGTTATAACGCAGGTAATAGTATTCAATCAGGAGGTAATAACGTTTTAATCGGTTACTGTACTGGTGTAGGTACTTTAACAACAGGCGGCGGCAACACTTTAGTAGGGTATAAAGCCGGAACATTAAATTCTAATGATTCTAACTCAATAGTAATTGGTTGTTGTGCTGTAGGCAAAGGATCCAATACAGTAGTTATCGGGCATAGTGATATTACTAGCACACACCTACAAGGTTCAGTCTCTGCTTCTACATTTAGCGGGTCCTTTGTGGGTGATGGTAGCAACCTAACAGGAGTAGGAGGATCTCCAGGCGGTTCTGATACTCAAGTACAGTATAATAACGGTGGTAGTTTTGCAGGTAGTTCAAATCTTATTTTTGACGGTACAAATTTAACAGTAGGCGGTAATATAAGCGGTAGTGGATGTATACAGATAGGAACAGGTCATACATTATCCGGTACTAAGTCTTCTATAGGAGGTGGTATAAATCATACCATTACTGGTAACTGTAGTTTTATCGGAGGAGGATGTGACAACTGTATAACAGGTAACTGTAGTTTTGTAGGAGGTGGTAGACTAAATGACGTACTTAGTGCCTGTTCTATTATAGCAGGTGGTTATAACAACAGCCTTTCAGCAACAGTAACAGCTATAGCCGGAGGTAGAGACAACTGTATAACGTCGGCAGGTGCATGTAGTTTTATTGGAGGAGGGTATATTAATAAGATTGAAAACATATTTTCAACTATAGGCGGTGGGTGTAGTAACTGTGTTAGAGATAGATTCAGTGTTATCGCAGGAGGAGAGGATAACTGTACTAATTCCGACTATTGGTATAACGTCATCGGAGGAGGATGTACTAACACTATTTCTGGTACATACTCAGGATATAATACCATAGGTGGGGGTAGAGATAATTCACTTTCCGGAACTTATTCAAGTTATCAAACTATAGCCGGTGGCTGTAATAATAAAATTACAGACAAGGCAGGAACTGTAGGTGGAGGTAGAGGAAACTGTGTTTGTGGTGAAGCAGGAACTATAGGTGGTGGACGATCTAATATTATATGTAATGCTGAAGATTATGCTACTATCGGCGGTGGACGTAATCATATAGTAGACGGAGACTGTTCAACTATTGCCGGTGGTGCTTACAACTGTATTGCAGCTAATATAGCAGTTATAGCAGGAGGAACCAAAAACACAGGCTCAGGAGCATGCGGATTTATAGGAGGTGGATGTTTAAATTCAGCTGTAAATAGTAGTATTTATGCTAATATTGTAGGAGGACAATGCAACGTTATCAACTCAGGTTCTCATAGTAATATAGTAGGAGGTATTACCAACCGTATATGTAGTGCTAAATGTTCTTCAATCTTAGGAGGTAAAAATAATTTTATTAGCGGTTCAGGTAATACAAACTCAGCTTACCATATGATTATTGGCGGGTTACAGAGTTGTATTAAGATGAACGAAAGTTTATCCACTTTAGATACCGGAGGGGTAGTAATAAGCGGGTACAATAACTTAGTTTCTGCCGGTACTGGATTTATAGGTGTTGCTACTAATAGTACTGTATCTGCATACCAAGCTGCTGTTTTATCAGGAGATTCTAACTCTGTTTCTGGGTGCTATGGATTTGTTGGAGGAGGTAGACTAAATAGAACATGTGGTGATTGTGGGTTTATAGGAGGAGGTTGTGGAAATGATATATGTAGTGGAGAGACCCTTGCTTTCATAGGAGGTGGTAAAGGAAATTGTGTAGATGGAGACTTTTCATCTATAGTAGGAGGATGCACTAACTGTATTGCTAATAGTCATGTTTTCATAGGAGGTGGTTACCATAATAATGCAGCAGGACAATATGGTGTAATAGGGGGTGGATACAATCATGAAATTTGTTCAGGCGAAAGCTATGGTGCTATAGTAGGTGGTTATTGCAACATAATAGACTCAGATTATAGTTTTATTGGAGGCGGTTGTAGAAACATTATTGCTCAATGTAACTGTAATGTTATAGTAGGTGGACGTGATCATTGTATTACTGGTAGACTATCTTTTATAGGTGGAGGATGTCAAAATGATATAGGTGGTACTTGTTATGGACACACATTAACCGGCGGTATGGGGAACTGTATCTGCACTGCTCACAATATTAATACAATCGGAGGAGGTCAAAACAATAAAATATTATGTAACATTGCTAATTCAACTATTGCCGGTGGAGCAACTAATTTAATTTGCAGAACATCTGGTTTTGATTATGGATCAACAATTGCAGGAGGAGCTTCAAACTGTTTAATAGGTTCTACTTGTTTTAGTTTTATGGGAGGAGGAGCATGTAATACAGGTTCAGCCCCTTACGTTGTAATAGCAGGAGGTAAATCAAATAATGCAGAAGGTAATTGTTCAGCCATTTTAGGTGGATGCGGTAATACAGTTACAGACGAACTAAGTGTGGTAGGCGGGGGTCAAGCAAACTGTGTAACTTCCGGTAGTAGTGTGATAGGTGGTGGCTGTTCTAACTTTGTTTCTGGTCAACGAAGTTTTGTAGGTTCAGGTACTAATAATGATATTTGCAACACATGTGGAGCATTTATCGGAGGAGGAACTAACAATAATATTAGCGGGTCAGCAGCTTCATCAAACCATGTTATAGCAGGAGGCTCTAATAATGATATAGTAGTAACAGACGGTAACCAGCCAAGTGCAGCAGTTTCTGCTATTGGAGGAGGATACAATAACTGTATTACTCATGGAGGATCAGTTATAGCAGGTGGTACTAACCACACAGTATCTGCATATCAAGGTGTTATTGTAGGAGGCGATACAAATACAGTCTCAGGTTGTTATGGATTTATCGGAGCTGGTAGACTTAATACCATTGGAGGTCACTGTGGAGTTATTGGGGGAGGTTGTCAAAACACAATATGTAGTGGAGAAATTTTTGCTGTAATAGGTGGTGGGCGTGCCAACCAAGTAGATGGAGATTGTTCTTTTATTGGAGGTGGATGTAGTAATGTAGTTTGTGGTTATCTTTCTTCTGTAGGTGGTGGTCAATGTAATAGAGTTTGTAATAACACTAACTTTTCTGTTATAGCAGGTGGTTGTTGTAATGTGGTGCAAGGATGTGTTTATAATACTGTCGGGGGTGGAACATTAAACTGTATTGTAGCTACTCAGTATGGAACTGCTAATACGATAGCAGGGGGCCAATGTAATAATATTATCGGTTCTACCAATGAGTCTTTTAATACTATAGCAGGTGGTCTCTGCAACTGTATATGTAACGGCGCTTGCAGCTCAGCTATTTTAGGTGGATCAAATAATTATATTAATGGTCATAAGTGTTCGTTTATTGTAGGTAAAAGCTTAACCTCAACTGCTGACAATTACACCTTTATGAATAATGCTTGTGTGTCAGGTACAACACGTACTACAACATTAGTAGAAACATCAGCTAGAAAACATAAAGAATGTATTTTACCTCTACAGGATCAAATTGAAAATATAAAGCAACTTGAACCAGTAGAATTCCAATGGAAACAAGATAAAACAAAAGACATTGGATTTATCGCTGAAGAAGTTGAAAAAGTATTCCCTAACCTAGTATCATATGAAGAAGATGGAGAAATACATGGTGTACAGTATTCTAAATTAACAACCGTTCTCGTAAAAGCTTTACAACAACAACAAGAACAGATAAATGAATTGAAAGAAGAAATAAAAGTTTTAAAACAAAAGTAGTATGGCAACTTTACAGTCGATGGATATTACCGGTTCTTTATACCCAGGCTCTGGTTCTACTACTAGTGACGTAGGTTACATGTGGTATGATACTGAATACGATTGTGTAAAATATAGCGGTTGGGTAGGTACTGGTATAGTTGCAAAAGAATTAGGTAACTCTAGTGCTACTGCTTCAGGTTCTATTCCCGTACCTTTAGGATTATCAGATGTTATATATTCGCAAAATTTAAGTCCATCACCTGCCTGGTCTTATAATAACCATACTTTAGAAAGCAATTATAGCGGTAACTCGGTAAGAGTAGTTTGGGAATATAATAATGGACCTTCTTTTAGAGGAGATTTTCAATTAGATGATTTTACTTTATTCGGTACTAGTTACGACCCCCAAAGCGGTATATCCTCTGGCTGGCAATCATCTAGAACTAATACCCCCTCTTACACCTCTGTCACTTGGTATGCGTTAGCGAACGGTACCAGCACAAACCGTTGGAATAGAGATCCATCAGGAACAGGTTCATCCGGTACCGGTCTAACATCTGGGAATACAGGCACTTATTACTATTATGCCGAAACTTCCGGTACTTCCGGTCAGAAGTATTGGCTTAGAAGTCCTCAAATTACTATTTCAAGTAATTTTGATATAAAGTACTATAAAGCTCATTTAGGTTCAAATGTAGGAGATTATAAAGTATATGTTGATGTAATATCTTAAATTATGGCACAGTTACAAGCAACTACAGTACACGCTTCAGGTTCGATTAAATTAGGACGAACACCGGATACTTCACATACCGGAATGATGTGGTATGATAGTGGAAGCGCAAAACTACACTTTACCAAATGTATCTTAGTTCCAGGTACACCTGGCACTCCTGGAGGAAACGGTACTTGGTCTAGTGCGGGGAGTGTACCTGTTGGTCGTTATAATTTAGCAGGAGCAGGTGTTCAAAATGCAGGGTTAGTAACAGGAGGTAGACAGTATCCAACAACTCCATGGGATCTAAGCTGTACTGATGAATACAACGGAACAAGCTATTCAGCTGGAGGAGCATTAAATAGAGCTAGGAATGGATTAGCAGGAACAGGGACACAGAATTCTGCATTAGTCTTTGGAGGTTCACCTAATGGGACATGCACTGAAGAGTATAACGGAAGTACTTGGAGTTTTGGAGGTACAGTACCTCGAACTACTGTAGGTAAACCCGGTCTCGCAGGAACTCAAAACGCAGCAGTAGGTTTTGCAGGTACAACAAACGCAGGCGGTACCTGTACTGATGAGTATAACGGTACTTCCTGGACCTCAGCAAACGCTATGTCCGGTTATAATAAGTGGTATGTAGGTTATGCAGGATCATCTCAGAATGCCGCTTTATCTTTTGGTGGCAGTATCTGCGGGAATATAGCACCTTACTATACGTGTCAGACAGAAGAATACAACGGTACTACTTGGTCATCAGGAGGTAATATGAATGTACTAAGGAGCGGATTGGGAGGAGCAGGAGAGGTGAACTCAGCTTTAGCTTTTGGAGGATTTTATCCCGGGAACCAAACTAACTCTCAAAGATCTAGTGAAACTTATAACGGTACTTCTTGGGCTAATACCTCAAATTTACCTGCTACTAGACGCTGTATAGATGGATTCGGTACTCAAAACGCTGCTGTAGCTTCCGGCGGTAAGTCTTGGCCGTCTAATGTTAATGCTAGTAGCACTTACGAATATAACGCAGGACCTGCAACACCAGGAACATCAGATTCGTACATAATGGGATCAGGGTCAATATCTATATAATATGGCACAGTTACAGACAACTTTTATTACCGGTTCATTAAGGCTTCCACTTAATCCTCCATCAGCTTCTACTGCTCCTGGAGATAGTTATATGTGGTTCGATACCGGTAGTAACCAAATAGTAATTTCTAAACTAGAGTTTGGCGGAGGTCAACCTGCAGGTCCAGGAGCAGCAGTATGGACTATTGGCGGAGCTATGAATAATGCTAGAAGATCTTTAGGTACAGCAGGAAATTCAACATCAGCTGTAGCGTTTGGTGGTTTGCGGTCTCCCAGTATTGTTACTAGTTGTACTGAAGAATATAATGGAACCTCTTGGACTAATGTATCTGCTATGTCTGTATCTAGAAGAGATCTAGGAGGTTTTGGAACTCAAAATGCTGCTTTAGGTTTTACTGGTGCAACTCCTTCTAACCAGAATCGAACTGAAGAATACAATGGTAGTTCTTGGTCTACAGGCGGTAGTTACCCTAACTCACAGCAAGGTTCACAAGGTACTGGAACACAGAATTCTGGTTTAAGCGCAGGAGGTTTTCCTTCTACCTATGATAATTGTACAAAGGAGTATAACGGTAGTTCTTGGTCTAACGGAGGAAACACATCTATTAATAGGTATAATTCAGCAGTAACAGGCACTCAAAACTCAGGGTTAATATTTGGAGGACAAAACCCATCTACTGTAATTAGTACTGAAGAATATAATGGTAGTTCCTGGTCTACCGGAGGAAACATGAGCCAGCCGAGAATGGGGCATGGCGGTGCAGGTACACAAAATGGCACCATAGCTATGTCAGGGTATAACAATACTACATCTATATCTCATACTACCAGTGAGCTTTATAACGGCTCTACTTGGTCTACTACTACCTCTACTAATGTAAGAAGATGTAGAGTAGGAAGTGACGGGACAGCAGGTAACGGTATTTTAGTAGGTGGAGCTCAAAGAACTCCTTCATGTCTGTTTTACTCCTGTACTGAAGAATATACATCAGGTCCTGGGACCCCTGCAACACCTAATACATCATCAGTTGTTCACATACATGTATAAAAAATAAAAAATGAGATACTTTAAAGCTACAAACACAGGAAAAGGGTTTATAACCTACGAAGAAAACGAAGAGTCCCATATTCAAGGACATATTGCAGATATATACACGACCGATAATGAAGCATGGGCTCGTAGAGTAGGTGCTTTAGAAGTAACAGTAGAAATAGCTCAAGAGCATATCGACGATTTTATTGATGCTGAAGAATTAGTATACCCTGAGGATCATGAAGATGACTCATTACGCGGTCAGCCTTTAGTGTACACTTTACCGACAGGTTCTATGTAAAAAAGTTGTTTATTAAAAGAAAAAGTTTTATATTAGTAATAAAGAAAAGTTGTAAATGTCTGAAAATAAAGATTTAACAGTAACAGAAGACCTCAAACCTATACTAGAGGTACTTAAACAAGAAGATGCTAAAGCTATAGTTGAACTAAAAGAAGAGTTGACTGATAACTGGCTTAAAAAACAAATATTCCGTACTGAAACTGAAATGAGAATATCAGTACTTAATGACGGTAAACATCCAACATCTGCATCTAAATATTGGCAATCAGTTAGAGAGATGTCTGCTATGTTTGATGCTTTAATGGGCTTATCATTCGACCTTAGACGTAACGAAATCAAAAGATTAAAGCTTGAACGTAAAATGCAAAAAGCGATTCAATCTGGAGATGAACTTAAACAAAGGGAAATTCAAATTAGTTTAGATGAAAACCTTTACGGTAAAGCTAGTATGGAACAAGTAGCTCACGATCGGGTACGAGAGTTAAAACTATGGTCCCAGATTAAGTCTGAATTAGATGATGGTTCGTTCGATAGTAAAAATGTTGATACTCACCAGGCTACTTCTTACCGGCATGCTCTAAGAAATAGAGCTGAAGCACTAGGACCAAACGCAGGACCAGCAGAAATCATTAATGCTGTAGGTCCATTAAAAACCGTAGAAAGATTACAAACCGAATCAGGTAATCTTTTAGACTTCAAACAAGCTAAACTAGCATTAGAGCAAAAAAATAAAGAAGATAAGTAAAATGTTTCTTTACAGTAAAGAAGGAGCTTTATCTCCTGAGTTATGCAGAGCTTTTATAGAGACTTTCGAAGCCTCTGATGATAAAAAACCAGGTGTAGTTTTTGGACCTAACGGTGAAAGCTCAGATTCTGGTAAAAAATCAACAGATATTTCATTTCATCCTGGATATCTCAAAGATAAAACCTGGGCTCCTCTTTTACAGTCATTAGTTGATATATTAGAAAAAAATAAATTTGATTATATTGAAAGACATCGAACCGCTATGGAAAAAATGGATCCTTTCGATATCGATTTTTCTTTTAATCTGCAGAGATATCTTCCTGGTGAAGGTTTTTCTTCCTGGCATTGTGAAAGAGCCGGTATAAAACACTCTAAAAGATTGCTAGTGTGGATGGTGTACTTAAATGATGTAACTGATAGAGGAGAAACAGAGTTTTTATATCAACACCATTTTGAAGAGCCAAAACGAGGAAAGTTAGTTATATGGCCTGCCGATTGGTTATATATGCATAGAGGAGTTGTATCCCCAACCCAAACTAAATATATACTAACAGGATGGTTCACACATATAGAAAGAAGAGATGAAGAATAGTTTTCCGTTAATACCATATAATCAGTTTACCCCACAGTCTAATTGGAATAGTTTTTACTATTGGAAGAACGTTTTGGATGACAAAATGATCAAAGACTTAACTGATATGGTGTATGCTAATTATAAATTTGAAAAAGGTAAAACAGGAACTCAAGAATTAGGAAATGTAACTGATTCATATAGAACTAATAATAGAGATATTGCTTATATTAATCCTCAACCTCATTCTAAATGGTTATACGATTTACTATTTCCACTTGCTTTAGAAGCAAACGAAAAAGCGTTTCATTTTGATATAGATATAGTTACTGACTCAATACATTATGTTATATACCCAGAAGACGGAGGTCATTTAGATTGGCATATGGATGTAGGTGCTCATGGGGTTAATAAACGTAAACTTGCTATGACTGTTCAATTATCCGACTCATCTGATTATGAAGGAGGAGACTTTCAGATTTGGATGGGGGGTGAAGACTATTTAACAGTTCCTAGAGAAAAAGGAGACGTTATAGTATTTCCTTCATTTTGTATGCATAGAGTAACTCCTATTACAAGAGGAGAGAGAAGATGTTTGGTATTTTGGACCGGAGGACGTCCTTTTAGATAAAAAGTATGGAATTTAAAGTTTTTGAAAAATTACTTTGGAGTATTCCTTTATGGGAATGTCCGGTAGTGGGTATAGATAATAAGTCTATTAAAGAATACTGCCTTAAAGTAAGAGAACAAAAACCAGGAGTAAATATATCTAATAGAGGAGGATGGCACAGTAAAGAGTTAATACTACCGATACCAGAATCTTTACAAAAGTTATTTGACGATCTTACTTTATTTGTTAATGATATTCCTAAAAGACATACTGGTATATCTGATTTACAACTAGGTAACTGGTGGATTAATATAAACGGTAAGCACGATTATAATACAGAACACGATCATCAAAACAGTATACTATCTGGTACTTACTATGTATCCGTACCGGATAATAATATGGGAAATTTAGTTTTACATCGAGGAGATAATGCTGAATTTTTTATGACATCAAAAATTAGAAGAGAAGAAACTTTAGCTAATACAACAGCAGTAGTGTGTAAAGCAGAAGAGTCTAAATTTTTTCTTTTTCCTTCGTGGGTTAAACATTCAGTAGAAAGAAATGAGAGCGATAAAGAAAGAATATCAATTGCTTTTAATTTTATTCAAAATAATTAATAAGTTATGGAAAACAATAAAATAGATTTTAGTGTATTAGAGCTTTTTCCTACTCCGGTAATGGCTGTCAATCTACCGGATAAATTTGGACATGTAGCTAAATGGTTTACAGAACAACAGATGCTTACTGAGATTGATGAAAAAAGAGTAGATCATATTAATTATGGAGACAGATCAGTTAATTCGTATATATTAGATGAACCTGAATGTGGTGATTTAAAAAGTCTTATTTTAGCACTAGTTCAAGAATACGGTAATATGTTAGGGTATGATTATGATGGATATAAATTTGGTCAATCATGGCTTTCTTACAAACACCCTGGCCAACATCATACACAGCATACCCACCCTAACAGTTTAATCTCAGGAATACTCTATTTTGGTCAATCAGAAGAAAAAACACCAGCTATTAGATTTCATAAAACTTACGGAGGGCATAATGTATCTTATCTAATGCCTAAACAAGTTTTAAACAAAAAAGATTTAAAGTATGCATGGAATAATTTTGATATAGATTTTTCTCCTGGCTTACTTTTATTATTTCCTTCTCATCTAAGTCATTCTGTTCCTTTAAATAAAACTGAAACCGTAAGATGTAGTTTAGCTTTTAATAGCGTACCTAAGGTAGGATTTGGGGATGAAGGAGAATTGACTGAATTGAAATTTTAAAACTATTTATTAAAAACATTAACAATGAATCACAATTGGAAAATATACGATCTTAAAAGAACTACCGCAGACGGAGTAGTTAAGTTAATTACTTATGCTTGTGAATCTGAGGATAGCGGATACGGTACTAGAAAAATTGGCGAACTAACCGTTACAGGTTCAGCTTCTAATCCAGGTTTTATAGCTTACGAATCTCTTACTGAAGCAAACGTACTAGCATGGGTAACAAGCTCTGTGGATACATCTTCTTTTGAATCTATAAACTCAGCATCAATTGCTTCTACTATAGTAGCACAAGCAGCTATTACAGAGTCTAACGGCACTCCCTGGTAATAGTTGTTTAATATAAAAGGTTTTCTTATATTAGTTATATGAATATATTCTTTCAAGTAGACGGCGGTCTAGGTAAATCCATTATGGGTACCGCTATAGTAAAAGC
>Ga0181400_1000089_pt1 | contig 33319 bp, 22 predicted proteins | sample 23SPOviralmetaG_FD_130129 | JGI IMG/M metagenome (GOLD analysis project Ga0181400, IMG submission 130129) | Marine viral communities from the oligotrophic San Pedro Time Series (SPOT) site, San Pedro Channel, CA, USA - 23 SPOT_SRF_2011-06-22 | ecosystem: Environmental > Aquatic > Marine > Strait...
ATCCAGATGGTCCAGATGTGCTTACAGTTGTTGCTAGAATTACAGAGGATCCAAGTACTGTTAGTCCTGCTAACGCATTTGAAATAAGTGGCAGACTATCCTGGACTGAATCACAGGCATAATATTCCTATAAGATAAATACTATTGCACTATTGCTATAGTGTTTATCTGGGCGTCTTCGGACTTGACCCGTACCTATATAGGAGGCAAGCCTAAATGGCTACTAAGTTAAAACATAAACGCAGTTCGATTGCGGGTAATAAACCTGAAATTTCTCAATTAGAATCAGGAGAACTAGCACTTAATACAGCAGATGGTAAAGTATTTCTTTTACGTGACGACAACACTGTTCAAGATATAACCCAAAGAATTTTTGAAAATGACACAGAAATTAAAGTAAGTGATACTGGAGATAGTTCTGGTAGTATTACTATTAATATAAATGGTGATGAAAAATTTACTGCTACAAATGCAAGTTTTAATTTTAACAATGATGTAGACATACAAGATGGTCAAAAATTAACATTACGTGAATTAAGTGCTTCCGGTGCGGATGGTATTAGTATTAAGTCACCTGATACATTAGAAGCAGGTTATGATTTAACATTACCTGGACTAGCAGGTACAGTTGGACAACTTTTACGAACATCCGGTGACGGACAATTAGAATTTGTAGATGCTGACTTCTTTGGCGGCAACGTTATTTACGTTAGTGCTGAAAAAGGTAATGATGCTAACGACGGTGTTAACGCACCTGTCTTAACAGTTAAGAGAGCCTGTCAACTTGCCTCTGCGTTGATATATAACGCTGACGGGTCATTAACAAATAAAAGAGTAAACGTAAAAGTTGCAGTTGGCGACTATACAGAACAAAACCCTATTATTGTTCCAGACAACACAGTTATCAAAGGTGACGGTTTACGTGGTTGTATTATTCGTCCTGCCAATGCAGGAGAGGATATGTTGCGTGTGCGTAACGCTTGTTACTTTGGTGAATTTACATTCCGTGACGGTGTTGATGCAAACTTTGTTCCTACTATTACAGCAGATTATGCTTGTGCGTTTGATGATCCATCAGACAGTACAGTTGATAGAAATGGTTACACAAATTTACCAACAAGCCGTCCAACTATTACTACATCACCATACATTCAAAACTGTTCTATTATTTCATTCTTAGGTATGAACGGCGCTAAAATTGATGGTGCAAAAGTTGCAACACCAAACGTTCCGTTAAACGCTATTGAGGCAGAAAATCCAGTTATTGGTGCTGTACCACAACAAGGTAAATCAATGGTTGCTAACGCCTTTACAATGCTTAGTTTTGGTGGTACAGGTTGGCGATTATTAAACGATGCGTATGCACAGATTGTGTCTTGCTTTGAAATCTTTATGCTTAACGGTGTATATTGTCAATCAGGAGGTTATTGTTCTATTACTAACTCCGCAACAAACTTTGGTTTGTATGCGTTGAGAGCCAGTGGTTATTCTCCAAAAGCGTTTGAATTTGACAGAGGATATGTTACACAAACAGGTCAATCAGAAGGGCAGCAAACTCTCAAAATTATAGGTATTACTAGAGAAACTCCAGTTGAAGAATTTGTGTTACGTTTCCGAGATGCAGATTATAAAATTGCATATGACTTAATTGAAATGGATACTGATACACTTGCTACGGATACTGTTACATGGATTAACAATAACATTGCAGCAGCATCTCCAAGTATATTTGCAGGATTTGTATATAGTGAATCAGATGCATTTAATGATATACAAACATTAGGTGATGCAATTAGATACGATGCATTGTTCAATGCAAACTATAGAACAATAAATGCAGCATTAGCAATGTTGAGAGGATCTGAACCGTCATTGCTAGGTTCAAATGTTACTGTTACTGTTGATGTTTTAACACAAGCAAAAGGATTCTTTTCAGGACGATTAACAGATGCTACAGCAATTAGCAGATCAAATGACTTATGGGATGAAGTTATAGATATTGTAACTAATGGTGATGCAGATACAGTAGCAGGTGATGGTACAGCAGATGCTTACTCTATACCAGATCCAACTGGTTATAATTCAACATACCTAGTAGGTTATGGCGATGCTAGAGCGCAAATTATTGCAAACACTAATTTTATAAAAGAAGAAATGATTGCCTGGACTGCTGAACAAGTAGCAAACCAAACAGCACCGTTTACGGCTGCATATAGTTATGATGCTTCTATATTAGAGAAAGAAATGACGTATGTAATAAATGCGTTACGTTATGACTTAACATACGGCGGCAATGCAGAAATAATTAATGCTGCAAAGGCTTATTTTACAACAGAAAATTTAGATACCGCTGCACAAAAATTAGGGCATATTGCAATATTAGATAGATTACAATCTATTGTTACTGATATTGTACAAGAGAATACGGTTACAAAAACACCGGCAAACTCCACAACTCAAGATACATCAGGTACACCTGCTTCACTAGCAATAGGTACTGCAACTGGAGCACTTATACAAGTTATCAGTAATTATGTTGATAACGGAGTAAATCCTGCAAAAACATCTCCAAGTTCATCATGGGTAGGTAATGCAACACTTATAGAACAGTGCTTAGGTACAATGGATGATGCAGAATTAATCCAAGTTGCACAAGAAGTAATAGAATATACAAATAATCAAATACAAACTAACTTATGGTATAATTTCTCATATGACAATGCAAAATGTTTGCGTGATGCTAAGTTAATTCTTGATGCTGTAAAAAAGGATACTTGGGGAACGGGTAACACATATACACGTGGCGCAGGATTATCTTATTACTTTAGAAATTTACAAGACAGTTCACAAATAAGTATTGCAGGACAAGAATTACAAACAATTGCTGCAATTGACGAACTAAAGTCTTTAACAAATACAATGCTATCAAGTTACGGCATCAGTGCTGAGGCTAGAGCATTTGTAGATTCAAGATTTGATGTAGTTACAACAATTATAAATGACCCAGATGATTTACCTGATCCACAGGCAGTTAGTTCTGATGGTGATATTACTTCAACATTTAAATCAGGTGAAGTAGCAGTAGACTTTGACGGTAATAGTGGCGTTAGTGCAGCAACTGATACGTTTGCAATTACAAATCATGGATTTATAAATGCACAAAAAGTTGTTTATAATAATAATTCTAATCCGTCTGTTCCAGGTCTAGATCCTGAACAAACTTACTATATTATATTTGTAAACAATAACGAATTTAAACTTGCGTTTGATGAAAGTTTAGAATTTGCAGTTGACGTACTAGGAACTAGCACAGGAACACATAAATTCTTCACAGGTATTAAAGAATTTTTTGTAGATGAGATTACTGAATCTCACCAAACATATCAAGAACTTACTCTTGCTGCTGGCGCTGAAACTCAAACATATGTTCCTGGTAGAGCCATTGCAGGTAATGTTGATGGTACAGGAAACTCTGCAATTGTTTACAGTTGGAAGCCAGAAGAGAGAAAACTTATTGTAAGTATTGAACAAGTTTTAGTTGGTTCGTCTTTACTACGTGTGCAGTTTAATAACACTTCGACTATTGATGAAGATCATGCTGTATCTCCGGCAACTACAACTGCTATAGATTCTGTAGGACCAATTACAACCCTAGGTACTGCAAACTTTACAATTAGTTCAACAGCAACAGGTGAGCAATTAACAGACTTAGTTAATCTTGTTGAAAAACAAATTTGGTTCCACAGACCAAGTATTGTTAACAGTTCGTCACATACTTGGGAATATGCAGGTTCTGGTACAGACTATAACGCACTACCACAAAACGGTGGTAACACTAGAACAGAATTTGAACAATATGAAGAATTGCCAGGACGTGTTTACGCTTCAGGTACAAACGAACTTGGTGACTTTAAAGTTGGTGACTTTATTACAGCGTTCAACAGAACTGGTAATATTACATTCCAAAACAAAGTTGAAGTTAATGAATTAGATGCATTGAAACTTAGTGTAAGTGACGTTGCTATTGAAGAAATCTCAGTAAGTGTAAACTTAGGAGATGACGAACTAGGTGGTCCTAGTGATGGAAGATTAAGCACTCAGTTAGCAATAAGAAGTTTCTTATCTAATAGATTGGGACAATTTATTGATAAAGCAGTTTCAACAAGTGCTGTTCCAGGAGCAATAATTCAACTTAACTCAAATGGACAAATTAACAGTGAATTGATACCTGCAACTAGATCATTCCTGAATAGTAACGGCCAAGGTTATTTGTCAAGATTAGAAGTTGTAGAAGATATTCCAGCGCTAGATTTAAGTGCAGGCGACATTGGTACTGAAGAATACGAACAACAAGAATTAGAACTTAGTGGAACTATAAGTTGGTCAGATGGAGATACTATTACACAGTCTGGTCGTCCTTTTGCTATAGGATATGCAAAGGGTGATGGGTCAACTACTAATATATTAATTGTTGCCTCTATAGGCGGCGAATGGATTGCAGGCGACGATAGTGTTGGTTCAGAATGGTTCGCAGGATCTGGATATAACATTTTCATAAATGGTGTAGACTCAGGTGTGCATGTAAATGCATTAGGTGGAAGTTCTGCACAAACTGATAACTTCTTCTTACGCTCTAGTAACTCTAGCCAGTATTTGGTTTTAGATGTTCCATCAACACCGTCAGTAACAAATGATACACTGACTAATGTAGAAAGAACAAGTGACGTTTCAACTTACACTACAACGAATGCCCATAATTTTAATGCAGGCGGTAGTGTAAGAGTTATATGTAATGATCCTACTTATACAGTATCTAGTAGAATTATTGCAACACCTACAACAACTACCTTCACTGTAGCAAATGAAGGTGCAGATGAATCTAGTAAAGCAGCAACAGGTTCAGTGCAGACAACACTAACTAGTGCTGACTCTAACTCACAAGGTGCTGTTACTGATTTACGTATGGGTGTATGCTTAAATGTAGATAACACTAACATTACATCAGGATCAGGATATAGTCCAGCATTGGCTACTGAAATTTATAATAGTGTTAGTTTAACAAACGTAAGTGGCTCAGGTACAGGCGCAAAAGCAAACATTACAGTAACTTCGGGTGCTGTAACAGATGTTGACTTAGTTAGAGGTGGTACTGGTTATGCAATTGGAGATGTGTTAAGTGCTGCTGACGGAGACATTGGCGGCGGTGGCGGCGCAGGCTTTGAAATAGAAATACTTTCTATAGAAGACAGATTGTATGTAGATTTGTTAGGTGGCGAACTTTTTGTTGCAAGTGCTTCTAGTGTAGACTATGCAGAAGATAACAGTGCTGTTGCTAATAAACAAACAATAACCTTAACAGATACAATTGATCATTTATTCCTAGCAGGTACTATAGGCGGTGGCGGCCAAGTTAACTACACAGACAGCAGAATCACTATTGTAAATCACGGATTGACAGATGGAGATCCTGTATCATACACAACTGAAGGCAATGTTGCAATAGGTGGGTTACTAAACGATCAAGTTTATTATGTAAAACGTATTGACTCTGATATTATTGAATTATATGTTGATTATGCACTAATTACACAAAGAACATTTACAAGTACTCCGGCAAATAACAATCATAGACTTATTAGATATACTGTAAACATTACTGATAATAGTGTTGTTGCTCCGGCACACGGATTTGCAGCAGGTGATGCGATTAGATTAGAAGGTTCTGATTTACCGCAGATAAACGCAGAAGATACTGATACTGGTGTTAGATTTTTTGTTGGATCTGTTACTACAAACTCCTTTACACTTCATTCGTTGCGCTCAGATGCAACAGTAAGTATTAATGGATTAGTTACTCAAGCAAAAGATCTTACTGATGTAGGAACTGGAACAGTTGACATAATTCCAAATAACTTACGTATAAACGATGTAGTAAACACTTCAAGTAGAATTAAAGATAACTGGAGTTCACTTGCAGTTACTAACATTGATGCTGAAAATATTGTTTCTGGTACTATTAGTCCAACAAGACTTGCATCCTCAGGTGTAGCAAATACAGAAACATTCCTCAGAGGTGATAGTACATATGCTGTAGCAGTTCAACATTTACTAAAAGCAAACACTGTAGACAATCCTATTACACTAACTGGATTGAATATAGGTGGAGAATTTTACGAAGACGTAAGTGTAGGTATTGCAAATGTTGATTTAGATGCTGGTGCTACTTTTAGTAGTTTAGGTGTATCTAGATTTTTACAATCACAATTTGATGTAAACGCTGATGCAAGTGGAGAAGTGTTTATTAAAGACGGAGTAATAGATGCCGGTACACTAGATGGATTAGATAGCAGTTATTTTTTAAATCCAGCAAACTTAACATCTTCAGTTCCAGTTACTAGAGGTGGTACTGGGTTGTCGAATTATGCAACAGGTGATATGATTTTTGCTTCAAGTCCTGGTACTATTACTACTTTGCCATTAGGTATTCCGGGTGCATTTTTAAGTGTAAACGAAGACGGTAATGCACCAGAGTGGAACACTAACATCTTTATTGAAGAAGGACTTGACTTAGGTAGTGCAAGTATTACTTCAGACAGTACAGGAAACGGACAACTTTATCCTGCTAACATTACAAGTTTATATGTTGGCTTAGATGCAGAAAATGTTAAAATAGGTAAGAGAACAACTGAAAGAGATATAACAAACTTTGTACAAAGTTTTGAAGCAAACACAACTACAAGTGTAGTTGTTAATCTTTTACAATCTACTAAGAGCACTGCATCAGATACAGTAAACGATAGTAACTATATTGAACTTAGTAACACAACTGGACTTATTCCAGGAATGGTTGTTACAGGAACAAGCATTGCTGCAAACACATCAATATCAGGCATAAGCGGAGATTATATCTTTGTTAGTAATAACACAACAGGTACCATTACTTCAGGAGACACATTAACATTTTCATATACTCCACAAGTTTTAGGCATAGAAGCAGGTGATAGCGTTACCATTAACAACAGTGTTGTTACTAATTTAGACGGCACTTGGTTTATTAGTGGTGCTACATTTAACGCAACATCGTTTACTGTTAAGGTAGACAACAATGTTACTACTTTATCTAGCACTGCACTTGCAGTAGGACTATCTGTTGTAAGAGATAATACAATGGTTATGAAAAATGAAAACATAATCTTTGGTAGTGCAGAAGCAAGTTCAACACCATTTAATGCTAATTTAAAAGGCGAAAGTGGAATTGGTTCTAACATTGAAGGCGGAGATATTATACTTACTTCAGGACTAGGAACAGGTAATGCAGCAGGCGGCGAATTTATTGTAAAAACAGGCGAAGCGTTAGCAACACCTAGTTCGTTACAACACACGCCTACAACTAGACTTACAATTACAAATACAGGTATATCAACATTTACTAATACGGTCTATGCTAAAAACTTATTTCCAACAGACGGCGACAATCAAGGCGTAGTTGGTGATGGTGGAAATACATGGAGTAATGGTAATTTTACTAACTTTGCTGTTAACAGCGTATTAACTGTCCGTGGTGCAATTGACCTTGCAGATAGTGACCAATTACGCCTTGGATCAAGTGATGATATTAAACTGTATTATGATGGCACTGGAAATGTGTTTAATATAGAATTAGAATCTGCTGCAACAAAATTAAGTGTTACAGATAACGGTACAGAAAGATTTAGTATTGCAAAAGCAACAGGTAACACTTCAGTTGGTGGTAATTTAACAGTTGTAGGTGACTTAGAAGTACAAGGTACTGAAACAGTATTGAATACAGCAACTCTTGCAGTTGAAGATAAAAATATTGAAATTGCAAAAGTTACTACTCCAACTGATACAACAGCAGACGGCGCAGGTATTACAATTAAAGGTGCAACTGACAAAACAATTACTTGGAGTAATAATGCTGGATATTTCAACATAAATCAAAGTTGGAACTTAACAAGTGGCCTTGAATATTACATTAACGATATAAGTGTTTTGAGTGCAACGACACTAGGGGCAAACATTGTTAATTCAAGTTTGACTAGCGTAGGAACTATTGGAAGTGGTACTTGGCAAGGTTCAATTATTTCGCCAACATACGGTGGCACAGGTATAAACAATGGTACCAAAACTATCACACTAGGCGGCAACTTTACACATAGTGGTGCTCATACACTTTCACTTACAACTACAGGAAACACAGCACTTACACTTCCAACAAGTGGTACAGTTGCAAACAGAGGTAACCTAAGTCAGTTTGCTGCAACTACTAGTTTACAGTTGAAAGGTGTAATTAGCGATGAAACAGGCGGCGGCGCACTTGTGTTTGCAGAATCGCCTACGTTTGTAACTGATGTAGATTCTGCAGATTCTACATTTGAAGTGTTCAACACTCCGGCAACAATAGTTGCGTTTAGTGCTGGTACTGATATTGAGATAGGTGCTACTACTGGTACTACAACAGTTAAGAATAATTTAGTTGCTGATAGTATTTCATTACAAGGTGCTGATTTTAATGATGGTAACATTACTAATGTTGGTAGCATTGGCTTAGATACAATTGTAGCAGATGCTCTTACAAACGGTTTTGGCTCCATTAACTTTGCTGCAAGTACACAAGTTAATATTGATAATGTAACAAATGCTACAAGCACAACAACAGGTGCGTTAATTGTAGATGGCGGCGCTGGATTTGCAAAAGATGTTTGGGCTGCGAATTTTTACGGTAATGGTAGCACATTATCTAATGTAGACAATTATGGTAGTTGGACATTAAAAGAAGGAAACGGCGAAGAAACTTCAACAGTTGGATCAGGCCAAACTGCGCACTTTGAACAAGGCACAGGTATGCAAGTTGAACTGACTGCTGCAAGACAGTTAACATTTACTAACACTGACCGAGGCTCTTCGCAAAACATCTTTAAAAGCGTTCTTGCTGAACAGAGCGATGGTACAGATATTGGAACAGTTGTTGCTGACACTAATAGTGATACATTAACAATTAGAGAAAATGGAGGCATGTCTTTAGGAGTAGATGCAACTAATGATATTATAACTATTGGTCATGCAGATACAAGTTCACAGACTTCTCTTGCAGTTGACAACACTAATGGAACTGTAATACAAGATCTAAGTGTAACAATTGATACGTATGGACACGTAACAGGATTGTCACAAACTAGTGTTAACTTAGATACTCGCTATGTTCTTGAAACTGGTGATACAATGACTGGTATGCTTACTGTTGATATGAATAACAGTAACGAAAAAATACGTATGCAAGGCGATGCCAACGATAGTCCGTTTATTTCGTTCTACCAAGATAACAGAGCAGGCTTTATACAATATAATCATTCACAGCAATCAATGAGAATTGTTAATGATATTAGTGATGAAGAACTACGTATTACCTCAGGCGATAATGGTTTACAGTTTATTAATGGTGGAACAGCATATACAGTTTATCATACTGGTAACTCGTCGACTCTAGCAACTGTTGCTGGTACAGTAACAAGAGATGAGTATAGAAACTTTGGAACAGTTGCATTTACTAACTCTTCAAACACTGCTAACTTTATAGCAGAATTAGAATCAAAAGGATTCTTTGATTACAGACATGCTGTATGTAAGAATAGTTGGAGTTATGCTGGTAATAGTGATATTAGTGATACAGGGTTTGGTACATTTGAATTAGCAGGTTGTGTAATTGAGACATGGACTGACAACTCAAGCGATACTGTAAGAGGTAATGTTACTGTCCGGGTTACAAGACCAAACACAGGCGGCGACGGTTCTAGTGTACTTGTTTATAATGACCAAGGTCCATCATATTCGCCGGGGTGGAGAGAAATGGTTTCTACTAGAAGTAGTGTAACTAATATTACTGGTGAAATACGTGCTACAGGCGAGATTACAGCATACTATTCAGATGAACGACTAAAAACGTTTACTGGAAAGATCGGAAATGCATTAGATAAAGTTAAAGCATTGAATGGTTATTTGTATGTTGAAAATGATCATGCAAAAGAATTAGGCTTTGATAACAATATTTCACAAGTTGGTGTTAGTGCGCAGGAAGTAAAAGATGTGTTGCCTGAGGCAGTAAGTATAGCACCATTTGATATGAATGCTCAAGGTGATAGTAAATCAGGTGAAGATTATCTTACAGTTAAGTACGAACGTATGGTACCGTTGTTAATTGAAGCAATTAAAGAGCAACAAAGTGAGATAGATGAACTCAAGGCAATGGTTAAAAAACTTCTCGATAAATAGTATATAGGAGTCGATTTTCTTCGACTCCTATCTTGACATATATTAAATACCGTGTTATAGTAAAAAGTGTAATTTAGGAAGTTTGAATGGCTTTACCCGCAACAGGAACTGCAATGAGACAATATGCTGATGTTAGCGTATTTTTCAGTGGGCCCTCGACTAATGTTGCCCTAGGAACGTTAGGTGCATACATTAGTATAACAGTAGGCAATCAAATTTCTCTAAGTTCATCTTTTGGTGGAATTGGTCCGCCTGACTATCCATAACACGGAGACAAGAATGAAAAGTTTATATGAAGTCATTAACATTGACTTAGCACAAGAATATACTAAAGAACGTAAAAGAGTAGCAGCAACATCACTTGAACTTGATGACGATCTTGCTGAACAAGTTTTCGCAGCAATTGACGAAATGGACATTCCAGATGCTGATGAACGTCATCATTGGATTACAAAAATTGCACATTCTGCTGCTGCTGATTTACTTACATTAGGAAAAGTACAACCTGAAAATATGTTAGCAATGGCTGCATTACAACTAGACGATTTTAATGAATGTGTTCAGATTGCTACAAGCACTGCACGTAACTTAAATGATGCTACAGTGTCAGCAGAGAAACAAATAGCAACAGATACAATACCCGACAGCATGACATGAAAATAGCAATTAGTGTGCCAGTACGTGATACTGTACACGCTAGTTTTGCATATTGTCTTGCAAATCTTACGGCACAACTTATAAGAAATAATATTGATTATACGTTGAACTTTGATCACGGATCTGTTATTGCAGGACAGCGTAATAACTTAGTATCCAATGCAATAGAAACCAAAGCATCTCATATACTTTGGTTAGATTCTGATATGCATTTTCCTTCTTCTATAGTAAGCAGTTTACTACGTCACGAAAAGGATATAGTAGCATGTACTTACAGTACACGATACTCTCCTAAGCGCAGTGTGGCATTTACAGATAGAATGGATTTAGATCAAAGACTAGATAAGAAGTTTGGACTGAATGAAGTATTTGCTGTTGGCATGGGATGTATGCTAACAAAAACATCGGTGTTTGAAAAATTACCTAAACCTTGGTTTCAATATATTTGGAACGAAGATAGAGAAGATCTAAGCGGAGAAGATATATACTTTTGTAGTCAAGCAATTGATTATGGCTATACTGTATTTGTAGATAGTACTGTTAGTAACAAAGTTGCGCATTTAGGAACAAAGGCATTTTTAATAAATGAAACAAATGAATTCAATTGAACGGTTTTCAAGATTAGGTAAAAATAATTATACTGGTCTTGATATTCTAAAAAATCATATTTTTCAAAAACATCCTGTATGTTTTACTGACGACATGGATGATTACAGCCAAGTAGAAAAATATGATTCTGAATATGTTTGGTTGGTGAAAACAGGAACGGAACTTTCTAGTAAGTTTCCTTACGGATATAAAACAAATACAAAAAATGTAATTTGTTTTCCTTATATGTACAAAGGAAACAGAAAAGTATATAGTTGGGATTTAGTAAAATTAATTCCAAATTCAAAAGATAGAATTACAGAACCTGTAAAAGAAAAAATAATTGTAGGACACTATGATGCATGGAAAGGCAAAGATCATTTTGATATATTTCTATGCGGAAGTGAAGATACTGCTTCTTATAAATCACTACAAGAAAAATATAATTTTAAAACTGTGCAATCGTTTGAAGAAGCGCAAACAAAATCTGAGACAGATATGTTTTGGTTTATTCCTGATGATGTAGAAGTTTACAGTTCTTTTAATATGAAAAGATATGTTCCAGATGAATGGAGTATGAATTTTACACATGTATTTGGAAATGATAAACTAAACGAATTTGACGGTATTGGATTATTTCCAAAAAAGTATACTCCTACAGAAAAAGAATTAGACTTTAGATTTTATGTTAATAAAAAAGAAATAAAATTACCTGCAAGTAAACGTAGCAACTATCCTGTATTTTATGTAGACACATTTGAAGATTACCAAAATGCTCTACAGCAAAGTAACAGTGAATTATTTTGGATTATGTTTCCTAATGTAGAGGCAGATATAAATTTCAATTTTGATATAACTTTTAAGATTACAAATGTTTACGACAGGCAAACTAATCATGCGTTTAAGCATGTGGTTGATAATGAAGAAACATACGATGGTATATGGCTGTGCAGTAAGCACGTACCAATTTCAAAAAATGAAATAGAACATAGGCACATAGTTGATCGTAAAGAATGGGACATAGTAGCAAGTGGTCCTAAATATTATAACAAGTTTTTTATCGATACTTACGATGAATACTTACACGCTTTGAACACAAGCGAAACTGAAATGTTTTGGGGTGTAAGTAAAAATTTGAAAGTAGATCCAAATTTTAAATTTGATTTATTCTTTGATGATAGAACTGATGAATTTGAATACGAAAGAAATGAAAATCACACATTTATACATAAAGTAAACAACGAGAATTTTTATAACGGTATTTTTCTGTTTAGTAAAAATAAGGAAGTGTCACAAAGAGAAATTGAACATAGGCATCTTACTACAAGAAAAGAATGGGACATAGTAGCAAGTGGTCCAGTAAAATATGATATTTTTGATGTAAACAATTATGATGATTATTTGTTTGCTTTGCATAATTCTAAAACAGAAATGTTCTGGGCAAAAAGTGGCAACGTAAGTGTGTTTAAAGAATTCCATTATGATTTGTATTTTACACACGACCAAGAGTATGAAAGAAATATCAATCATGCATTTGCACACATGTACAATAACGAAAAAACATATCACGGATTGTTCTTGTTTACAAAGCATAAACCTTTATCAGAACGTGAAATAAACAATAGATATATTATAGAAGCAAAGCATCATCCTGTTTTTGTTTCTCAGTCTATTGTGTATGACATCTTTGAAATTGATAGTTGGGACGAATATCAATATGCTCTTACAACATCCAAAACAGAAATGTTTTGGGCAACAAGTAAAAATATTAAGGTAGATCCTAAGTTTAAATTTTCTTTGTTCTTCGATCCAAAAGATGATGAATATGAATATGAACGTAAAGAAAATCATGCATTTATACACAAAGTAAATGATGAAATATTATACAACGGAATATTTTTATTTTCAAAACATAAGCCTGTAACGCAGCAAGAAATAGAACATAGACATATTTTAGAACGTAAAGAATGGAGCACAGTAGCAAGCGGTCCTTTACAATACGACATATTTGCTATTGATACTTGGTTAGAATATGACTTAGCACTACAAAATTCTAAAACAGAAATGTTCTGGGCAACAAGCAGAAATATTGATACAAGTAATTTTGATTTTGATTTATATTTTACTCACGACAATCATTATGATAGATTTACTAACCATGCATTTATACACAATGTTGATGGTAAAGAATATTACAATGGATTATTTCTAATGAGTTGTCACAACGAAGTATCTAAACATGAAATAGAATCTAGACATATAATTGATAGAAAAGAATGGGACATAGTAGCAAGTGGCCCTATAAAATATGATGTGTTTACAGTAGACTCTTATGAAGATTATTTAGACGCAGTTGACAAATCAACAACTGAAATGTTTTGGGCAGTAAGTTCAAATGTAGATACAAGCGAGTTTGATTTTGACTTGTACTTTACACATGATAATGAATATGATAGATATATCAATCATGTGTTTAAACACGAAGTTGATGATGATGTAATGTTCAATGGTGTATTTTTATTAACAAAAAATATTAAGAAATAAGATCTATAACTTGGAATAATGTTTGTAATTTTTTAATATTTGCAGATGATTTAACAGTTGCATAAAGTCCTTGATGTAAGGGTTTTGGCCACTTACCAAATGTCACCCAAGCAAACCCGTCATGTTCGTTATTTAAAATAGGAATAAATTCTTCTTTAATTACACATAGATACGTGTGAAAGTTAAAGTGTTTATCGTGACTAACAAAAGTTTCTAAAGGAACAGTCTTTTTTATTTCAGGAAACATACCAATTTCTTCTTGTATTTCCCTTTGCAACCCTTCCCAAGGTGTTTCAGTTTCGTCATTTGTTCCACCTACTAATCCCCAAACATTACTATTTTTACTTTGAGTTCTGTGTAATAACAAAAAACGCTTTGTATTCAAGGCATAGAACAACGCACCACTACATACTATTTTCTTCTTCATAATAGTAGTTATGTGTCTAAGTATAACATCCAATTGTCATGTGAGTAGTAACCTTCCCAACTTTGAATCCATTCTGTACCGTCCCATTTATATTGTACACCTGTGTTTAAATTTGTAGTATATATAACATCAGAACTATCGCTTGCATCCCAAACAACATGCCAAGAAACTCCGTCCCATTCTATTATGTCATTTTCGTTTGCAATAAAATCAGTGCCATCATTGTTTTTCCATGCATCAGGGCCATCAGTATTATCATTACTGCCAATTGACCCAAGCAATAGGTATCTAACACCTGCTGTCTTAGTTGTAGGATTATAGTTTTCAGGATCTATAATTGCATCTATACTTGTTAAACTAGAAGATGATCTAGCAACTCCGTCAATAATAGTATTACTAGGTAAAGTGTCATTATCCCAAGAAACATTTAGTTTAGTTTCGTCTAGCGAGTTGATTGTTATTGTGCCTACTACATAATTATTTGTATTAAGTTGACGCATACGTATTTGACTCAAACCGGCAATATAATCACCTGTATAAATTTCTAGTAATGTTCTCCAATTTACTGAACCAACACTTCCATTATCTACAAGTTGTGCTGTGTTACCTAACACATACAATCCATAATCTTGATATGTAGTTGTTTGAGTATTTTGATTATTTGTGTAAGCATCAATGTCAGTTGTTGTAGAAACATCAACTGTACCGTCACTATTTGTAGTAGTTACTGTTCTTTGCTCCATAGGAGGCATATGCTCACTGTTTCTTAATAAGTCTGGCATACTGTTACCTAAGTCGATGTCTCCAGTATCTTCATTAAAAATACTTGTGATAATTTTATGTATCACTCCTAATTTTTTAACTTTGACTGGCGCTGAGATATATATTGGAGTTTCTAAAATTAAGGTAGCAATATCTATTTCTGTTTCAGTGCCAACAGGTATACTTCTATTAGACCAATCATGACGTATTAAATCTACAACTGTTAAACTAGTCCAATCAATATAATTGTCAGTAGTTTGTATTTCTAAACTAGGATTGAACAGAACTAACATTTGTTCTAGAATTTGTAATTTTTGATCAGTGTTGGTTGACCAAATATCTACACTAAAAGTCATCTTATAAGGTGTAGGCATAAGTCTTTCAACCGTGTAGTTTTTACCTTGCTCGTTTAAATACTCGTTACCAGATTCGTCGTATGCTCTTTCACGTATGTGCATTTTTGATACATATGTGCTATCGCTAGTACGGGAGCGATCAGGTTCTAAACCTGTTACATATACTGTCATGCGTGGCGCACTAGGTATTTTATTTTCACTGTTGTCTCTAATTAAATTTGCAACCTGCTTTGTTAAATCTCCGTACATTACTGGTACTTGACGTAATGTTCCGCTACCGTCTGCATAGGAAAAATTACTCACTAGTCTGATCATTTGAGTAATATAACGTCTAATTTGTCCATCGTAAAAATGCTGCATTAATTATCTGCCTTGGGTCTAAGTGCTTTAGAAAGACTTTGTCTTTCATCGAAAGTTTCACCTGCAACTGTAGAAGTATTTGTGTTGTTAATGAAATTACCTTTTTGTGTAGAACGTGTATTTGTATTTGTAAGTGTTTCGCGATATCCGTCTTCTACTTTGATCCATCTGTTTCCGTCGTATCTAAATAATCTATTAGGTTTAAAGTCTAATCTTAGGAAATAGTCTCCTGAAATAGCACTTGATGGAAATTGAATACCACTACCAAATTGTTCTCCATTTGGAGGTATGCCGTCTTGGATTAAGTGTCCTTCATATCCTTCTCTAATAGGACTATCTGGTTTCAACCCTTGACTAACATCATTAGGATCAACTTGAACTAAGTTTTGTTTACCTGTATCTTCATCTGCAGATACCGTCCATAAATGTGTAGTGTCGTAACCGCTAGATGATGCATCTACTTCTGCTTGTGTAACAACAGCATTATTAATTTGCATTTCTTTTTCGTAAGTTGATAATATATCACGTAACGTTCCGTCTTCGGGATAATCTTCACTTGCAGGTAAATCTAATATCTCAGAAAATTCCTGCGAGTCAACTATTTGTTTTAATTTCATTCTATATAAATGCGGATACCAAGTTTGTGAAAAGCCTTCTGCTGCTCTTGTAATTTCTTCAACAACATAGAATCTTTTTAACGCAATACTATAATCATTTGCTGCATATTCATCTACTAAATGCGGCAACTCAATTACATCACCTGCCATCATTTTTCTGCCTATAGTTTTAACACTTGAATTAATATGAATAGTCATAAACAATGTGTCATTATTTAAAAACAGACCAAATTGACTTAGATTAAAATCGTTATCAGCAACATTATATACTCCTCTAAGAGTATAAACATCTTCTTCGTACTTACGATCTCTATTTTCTAAAAATAACAAATCTTGTATGTTAGTTTCACTTACTACATCGTATTGGGGTTGATCCGCAGTTGCATTTGCTTCTGTTGGATTACTAGGACCTATGTACTTGTGTACATGAATATCTGTTCCACCGACACTGAATTGTTCATAGACAATTCTGTCTAGAAAATCATAATCTTGCGTTTTATTAGGTCTATATAAACTTAGTCTAGGCATATGTATATTTATGCTACGGATAAATACTAGTGGAGACGTTTTATGACATTACAAACACAAAAACAAGAAGTATTCGATTATGTACATGCTTTCCTAGGCGGCGGTATGGTAGATGTTGAACTTGATCCTATTCATTACGAAACAGGACTTACTAAAGCATTAACTAGATTTCGTATGCGATCTGATCATTCTGTAGAAGAAAGTTATATTAGTTTAAAACTAATTGACGATCAAAATGATTATATTTTACCACATGAAGTTACTGAAGTTCGTCAAATTTTTAGAAGAAGCGTTGGTGCTAGGTCAGGCAACGGTGATGGATCAACATTGTTTGAACCATTTAATCTAGCATACACAAATACCTATTTGCTTGCAGGTACAGGTATGGGCGGACTTGCTACTTACGAATTATTTCAACAACGTGCAGAATTAATAGGACGTATGTTTGGATCATTTATAGAATTTACATGGAATAATACAAATAAAAAACTTACAGTTTTACAACGTCCAAGAGGCGAAGAAGAAGTTCTTATGTTATGTTATAACTATAGACCAGACGGGCAAATTTTAGATGACTATCTTGCAAAGCAATGGATTAAAGATTATACTCTTGCAAGTTGTAAATATATGCTAGGCGAAGCGAGAGAAAAATTTGCCACTATTGCAGGACCACAAGGCGGGACCACACTTAACGGCGCAAGTCTAAAAGCAGAAGCACAAAGTGAAATGGAAAAACTTGAAGTAGAAGTTTCTATGGCAGTGCCTGGCGGTACAGGTTACGGATTCTTAATTGGTTGATGAAATTGCAATTTTTGGTTGCAGTTTTTCTAGAGGTGTTCCAGAAGTAAGTAACTATGATTGCTGGCCTAGACATCTTGCAAAAGCATTTCCTAATGTACAAATAAAAAACTATGCAATGTCTGGATCTAGTTTACTTTATTCCTTGTATGCTCTAGAGAAGTATAAACAGCAAGTGCGTAATGCTTATACTATTTTTAACATAACAACACCTTTTAGATTTGACTACATTCCTCAAGACACAGACTTGGATGATTTTCTGATAGATACGGATTTACCAAACTATAAACAAACTGACATGAATAGGTTATCAGATAAGATTACTCCTTTCAGATATCAAAATTGTTTGTTTTCAAATGTACAAAAACCTAAAGAACAAAGAAAGTTTGGCAAATTGCTTGCGAAATATTTTAATGATGAAATGGACGAAATTCAATGGAAAGCATGTTCTATATATGCAAACGACCACACTGATTTCACTTTCTTCCAAAGGGCATATAGATCCTTTCCTGAAAATTTTTGTGTAGAAAGAGACTTTGGAAAAAAATGGTACAAAAAACATTCACCAGACCAATATCATCTTGATTCTGACGGATTAGAAATATTAACAAATAAAATTATAGACTTGACAAAATTAAAAAATATAGTATAATTAACTTATGAAACTATTAATTATTGGCCACGGCAGACATGGTAAAGATACTGTATGCGAAATCTTAAGAGATGTATACAATTATACATTTGAAAGCAGCAGTAAATTCTGCTCAAAGTTATTCATCTACAATGATCTAAAGGACAAGTATGGATACGCCGATGAAGAAGAGTGTTATGCTGACAGGCACAATCACAGAGCAGAATGGTATAATGCTATCTGCGATTATAATGTTCCTGATGCAGCGACTCTAGGTAGAGAAATGTTTGCTGCTTACGATATCTATTGTGGACTACGTAACAAGCGTGAATACTTTGCAATGAAAAATACAGGCGTATTTGACTACTGTATTTGGGTTGATAGGTCAGATCACTTGCCTAGCGAGTCTAAAGACAGTATGAGTCTTGAACAATGGATGGCAGATTTTACAATTGACAATAATGGTAGTTTAGAAGACTTGAAATTTAATACAGCACAATTAATGGATTATATACACACTTAATGGCGTAAATCCACCTAATTTCCTTGTTCCGGATAAATATTATTGACGGCAAATCCATAAGGAGATTAATTAAAATGGCATTAGTATCACCAGGCGTCCAGGTTAGTGTTGTAGACGAGAGTTTTTATACTCCATCCGCTCCGGGCACAGTCCCACTAATCTTTGTCGCTACGCAAACAAATAAAACTAATCCAGGGGGCACCGGAATCGCTCCTGGAACAACAGCAGCAAATGCTGGAAAAGTGTACGCAGTTACATCACAACGTGAATTAGCAGAAACATTTGGAGATCCAATTTTCAAAACAGACGCTAATAACAATCCTATTCACGGTGGTGAGCAAAACGAATATGGCTTACAAGCAGCATACAGTTTTCTAGGCGTTGCAAACCAAGCATATGTAGTTAGAGCAGATGTTGACTTAAATGCTATTCAAGCAAGTGCAACACCAACAGCAGGTGCTCCTGCAAATGCATCATACTGGTTTGACACAGATGATTCGAAATACGGTATTTTCCAATGGAATGGTTCAGCAGGCACTGTAACTGGCGGTCAGTCTTTTACTAATGTTGCACCAGACGTAATTACTGATACATCAGACGTTGTTGATTTTGCAGGCTCTGATTATACTCCAAAAGCATCTGTAGGTGCAATTGGTGAGTATGTTTTAGTTGCAGTAACAACACTAAACAGTTTGTGGTACAAAAATAGTAGTAACACATGGGTAGAAGTAGGATCAGCAGCATGGATTGCTAGTCATCCAACAGTTGCAGGTACAGGTACAGGCGCTATTGTTATTGGCGAAACTATTGTTATTAATGGTTCATCTGTTGCAGCAACAGGAACTACATTAACTACACTTGCATCTGACATTAACACAGCAGCGATTGCAGGAATAGTTGCAAGTATTTCAAACGGCAAGTTGAACATTGCTTCAAACGGTACTGGTGGTGATTCAGTTACTATTGGCGGTGCAGCAGATTTACTTACTGCCGCAGGTATTGCATCTGGCACATATTACATTCCAAAACTAAGTATTGATCCGCATACAAGTGTGCCTGCTTACAAAACAAGCGACACAGAATCAAGACCAACAGGTTCTTTGTGGATAAAAACAACAACACCTAACTTAGGTGCAAACTGGAGTGTAAAACAGTACAATGCTAACACAGCATCATGGGTAACAGTTCCAGCAACACTACACGAATCAAACGCCGCAGCAATTTATGCTTTAGATAGTTCCGGTGGCGGATCTAATCTAGCAGAAGGCACTGTGTTTACACATTACAACACAGCAGGCGCAAGCAGTCCGATTGCAGATTTTAAACTTATGCGTAAAAACGGCTCAGGCATATTAGTTGCTCAAACTGCATCAGCAGTAGCACTAGGTGCAGGCACTTATACATTTACAATAAGTGAATCAGTAGCAGGAAGTGCAACAATGTCAACACCAGTCACAGGATCATTTACTGTAACAGGTGCTGAAACTGCTACAGAGACAGCAGAAAAAATTGTTGAAGCAATTAGTAGTACAGGACTTACAAATATCCAAACAAAAGTATCTACAAATGATAAAGTAAACATCATGCACAAATTAGGCGGTGAAGTTGCTATTGTTGATACAGACGGTGGTTTGGCTCTTATGGATCCTAATAACTCTAGCAACATTGACTATACTCCAGGTACAGATGAAAATACATCACCGAAGCAGTATTCAATGTCGCACTTCAAAAAATTAACTTATACAGCATCAGAGAGCGCACCAACAGCAACACCTACAACAGGTACACTATGGTATAGTTCTATTACTGACGAAGTTGACTTAATGGTACACGATGGGCACACATGGAAAGGTTATGCAAATGTATATCCAAACACTGATCCAGCAGGACCAATTGTTGCAGCAAGTGCTCCTTTAACACAGTCAGATGCTACAGCGTTAGTTGAAGGTGACCTTTGGGTATCTACAGCAGACTTAGAAAACTACCCAACACTATACCGTTGGACATCAGCAGGTGCATGGGAATTAGTTGATAAAACAGATCAAACAACTGAAAATGGTGTACTATTTGCTGACGCACGTTACAACACAACAGGTGCAAACAGTGCCGCAGCAGGTACAATTGCTGCACTATTAGCAAGTGATCACTTAGACCCAGATGCTCCAGACCCAGCACTTTACCCACGTGGTATGCTGCTATGGAACACACGTAGAAGCGGATTTAATGTTAAGCGTTTCGAGCGTGATTACATCGATGTTAATGGTACAAATCCAAGAGCAAGCGACGAGTCAATGAGTGCTTATGCACCAAACCGTTGGGTTACTGAATCTGCAAACAATACAGATGGCAGTGGTTCTTTTGGACGCCATGCACAAAGAAAAGTAGTTGTGCAAAAACTACAAGCATCAGTTAATTCAAATGACGACATTCGTGATGATGAGTCAAGAGTGTTTAACATGATTGCTACACCAGGATATCCTGAACTAATCGGTGAAATGATTAACCTAAATAATGACAGAGGCTTAACAGCATTTGTTGTAGGTGATTCACCAATGAGACTACAGTCAAACACTACTTCAATTAACAACTGGGCAAACAACGTTGCACTAGCAGTTGAAGATAATGACGACGGTCTTGTAACTAGTGATGAATACTTAGGTGTGTATTATCCAAGTGGATTTAGCAGTGATAACTTTGGCAATAACATAGTTGTTCCTTCGAGCCACATGGTAATGCGTACTATTGCACTTAACGACCAAGTTGCTTATCCATGGTTTGCACCAGCAGGTACAAGACGTGGCGGAGTTACTAATGCAACTGCAACAGGTTACATTAATGCAGAAGGTGAATTTACAAGTATTGCACTTAACGAAGGACAACGTGATGTTCTTTATAGTGCAAATGTAAACCCAATTACATTCCTAAGCGGAAGTGGTTTAGTTGTATTTGGACAGAAAACTCGTGCAAGTAATGCTAGTGCATTAGATAGAGTAAACGTTGCAAGACTAGTTGTATACTTACGTAGACAATTGAAAGTACTTGCTAAACCGTATATCTTTGAACCAAATGATAAAATTACACGTGATCAAGTTAAATCAAGTGTAGAGTCATTAATGAATGAACTTATTGGTCTAAGAGCCATATACGATTTCCTAGTTGTATGTGATGAATCAAACAACACTGCGGCACGTATTGACAAGAATGAACTTTATGTTGATATTGCAATTGAGCCAGTGAAAGCAGTTGAATTCATATACATTCCGCTAAGATTGAAAAACACAGGAGAGATTGCAGGTCTTTAAAAAATTGGGGGTCAGCGAAAGTTGGCCCCTAATGGATAAATACTTGTAACAAGGAGTTATAAATTATGCCAGTCGGATCATTATCTAAAATTACAGTACCTTTGAATAATCAAAGTAATGCAAATGGTCAAGGTCTGTTAATGCCAAAATTACAATACCGCTTTAGAGTTGGGCTTGTAAACTTTGGTGTGTCAAACGATACAACAGAACTAACCAAACAAGTCCAAGATGTTACAAGACCAAATCTTACATTTGAAAATATGGAATTACACACATACAATTCAAAAGTACATTTGGCAGGTAAACATACTTGGCAGCCTTTAACACTTACTTTGAGAGACGATCAAAGCGGAAATGTTACACGTTTAGTTGGACAGCAAGTTCAGAAACAGTTTGATTTCCTAGAGCAGTCAAGTGCAAGATCAGGTCAGGATTATAAGTTTAGAATGAATATCGAAATGTTAGACGGTGGCAACGGTAGAGATGCTGCTTCAACATTAGAAGAGTGGGATTTGATGGGTGCATTTATAACAAATGTAAACTATAACACTTTAAACTATGCAGAGAGTGCACCAGTAACGGTAACTATGGAAATACAATACGACAATGCTAGACAAATTGGCGTAGATGGTTTCAGTGGTGTTGGTCAAGGCGTTCCAAGAACGATAGGATCAAATGTAACTGGCGTTGGCGGTTAAGTTTTTTAAATAAAACTCCTAAAAAGAAAGAGGGCTTTTTAAGTCCTCTTTTTTTATTATATACACAGTTTTACTTTTAGATAAATATATGTATGTCACAGTTCGATAACATAAACAATGTTGGGTTTGATCTTAAAGATTATCGCCACGCATCTAAACTATACTTAGAAGGCAATCACAGACTTGCTCCTAAGTATAAATTTCTTTATCATGTTGTCTTGAATATTAATAGTTCTGCAAGAAATGAAGCACTAACTAATCAAAAAATAAAAGAAATAAACATTCTTGCAAAAATGGTAGATTTGCCTAAATTTAGAGCAAACGTTACACCAGTACATCAATATAACAGAAAGAAATTAGTACAAACAGGTATTCAATACGAACCGATACAAATTGAATATCATGACGATATGTCAGGGTTGACTACATTACTTTGGGAAAGTTATTTTAGATATTATTATGCTGATCCGAATTACAGCGAATCAGATGCAGATGGACCTAAAGAGCGTGTTGGTGCATATGAAAGAACTAGAGCAGGACTTAACAAAGCATATGCTAGTGACGAAACATTTAGTGCTAGATTTGGGTTAGACAGATCAGGCAAAAGTCAACCTTTCTTTAATAGTATTCAAATATTCCAACTTAACACTCAAAGCGGTACGCCAACATATACTGCATTTACTTTAGTAAATCCAATTATAGAAATGATGGAACATGATACACTTGACCAGACTGCAAGTGAATTTACTATTAATAGAATGACACTTGGTTATGAAGCAGTTCAGTATCACAGAGGATATACAAATGTAGGATCTTCGCCGTCAGGCTTTGGTGAATCTAGTAACTATGATACAGAGCCAAGTCAATACGGTTCTAGTGCTGTTCAAAGTTCTACAGCATTCAATAGTTTAGCAGGCAACAGACCAAACGATTTTACCCGCGGTACTGTACCAGAAACGCAAACACAACAATTACAAAAACAATCAACTAGCCCGTTGCAAGGTTCCTTAGTTGATAATGTTCAAACAACAAGTGCTAATGGAATAATACTAAATGCAACTGCACCAAGTACAAGTATTACTCAAGCAAGACAGAAGGATTGGTAATGTCTAGTACAACTCAAATTAGTAATTCACGAGATAGCGCAGCAAGTACAAAACTTTTATTCAACAGATTCTTTTCACCTACAGTAAGTTATCCAAGTGCAGAAGTAGATGCTGTTGTAGGGTTTTTTGTTAAACGTGGATTTGAACAATTGGCAGCATTTAGTGTGTCAAGTGTTATATTACAACAAGCAAAAACAGACAATGTAAAAGTGTTTGAATTATTAGACACTTTAGCAGGATTAGATAAAGTAAAATTAAGTAATCTTGTACTAGTTATTTTAAATTCAAACAGATCGAAAATAAGTCGTATAGGATATAAAGATACAAATATAGACGGCAAAGTCTATTTTGAAGCAAGAAATATTATAGATGTAGAAACTATAGTTACTAGTGATCCGCAAGTTGATTTTGATACTGATTTCAGCAGTATTAGTTCAACATTTGACAATGATTTAGTAACTTGGGATGGAGCAAACTAAGATGGCAATACAAGTAATAAACGCAGGTGTTTCACCTAACGATGGTACTGGAGATACGCTCCGTGCTGGATCACAAAAAATAAATTATAATTTCCAAGAAATTTATAGTACATTTGGTGACGGTACAACACTGTTAGAATCAGATATAAATTTTGGATCTATAAAACTACTTGCAAATAACTCAGTAGTAAGTGCAGCAAGTTTAAGTGCAATAGACGGCGTTACAAATAGAGGAACAATAATACATGTACAAGATGAAAATGCTCTGTATTATGTAAATGGAACATCATGGATTAAATTACTAAGTGATGCGACTGTACCAGTAAGTGGATACACTGATAGTTTATCTACAATAGCGTACACAGGACAATATGCAGACTTACAGGGTACTCCTACTATACCTAGCGATTTAAGTGAACTTACAAACACTGGTAACGTATATGCTACATCTGCATCATTACCTACAACTATATTAGACTTAGCAATTGATGACGGCGCAGACGGTCAAGTACTTCAAACTGACGGCGCAGGTAATTTTACATTTACAACAATACCAGGTGGCACCAATGCAATAGGACTAACTGATTTAAATGTTGTAGTAGGCACTCCAACAGGTAACGGTACTTTATCTTATAATAATTTAACAGGTGAATTTAATTATGTTCCACCTAACTTATCAGTTTATACACTTAGTAGTGAATTGGCTGCAATAGCAACGACTGGTAATTGGTCTGATGTTATTGACAAGCCTAATCTTGCTCTTTATGCATTAGATGACGACATAGCAGATGTCGGTAAGTCAGGTGAGTATAGTGATTTATTAAATGTACCAGTTGTACCTACACAAACATCAGACATATCAAACGATAGTGGATTTATAACTTTTGAAGATTTGTCTGCAACAACAGGTACAGCATCGGGCAATGGTAGTATTGCATTTGATTCTGCAACAGGTATTATTACTTACAATCCACCAGACGTGAGTGGTTTAGTTTCCCTAACTGATCTTAGTGCAATTGTAGCAGTAACACCAAGCGGCAGCGGTGACTTCCAGTATAACAATACTAACGGACAGTTTACATTTACACAACCTGATTTATCTGTTTATACACTTACTACTAATCTTGCAGCAATAGCAACATCCGGTGGTTGGTCAGATCTTACAGGTACACCAACTACAATTGCTGGATATGGAATTACAGATGCATTTGACGGCGTATTTGCTAGTTTAACAAGTAAACCTACTACAATTTCTGGATACGGAATTACAGATGCATTACAATTAGGTACAACTTCTACTACTGCACTTGCAGGTGATACTGCAATTCCAGCAGCACTTACTGATTTAGGTATTACTGACGGTACTGCAAATCAAATACTTTCAACTGACGGATTAGGCAACTTTACCTTTATAGATCAAAGTGGCGGCGCTAGTATAGGTAACCTAACAGTAACAAATAGTACTTTTACTAGTAGTGATTCACAAGTACAGGTAGATAGCAATTTAGATGTTACAGGAACACTTACAGTAAGTGTTTTAGAAACAGATGACTTAACTATCACTGGATCAGGTACAACAACAATTGACAGTGCAAACAATATTGAATTGAATGCTACTAATAGAGTAGTAATTACAGATACTCCGATACAAGTATCAAATAGAACAAACGCTCAGCGAGGCGCAATTTCACCAGTAGCAGGTGATACTATATTCAACTCAACTACATCTGCATTACAAGTGTCAAATGGCAGTGAATGGGTTCCTATGCATCAGGGTGTAGGAGTTATAACAGGTAGTGATGCTGGTGCTGCTGATTATATAGGCACAGGCGGATATATCTTTAGTAGATCAAACACTGGTGTATATAGTATGAACATTGGATCATTTGCAGGTATAGATAATTATGCCGTATTTGTTACACCAACAAACGAAGATGATTGTTATGTTAACGTAACAAAAAATACTACAACTGTAGGTTTGGAGGTTATTAACATAGCCAGTGGTAACCCAATTGATTGCGATATTAGTTTTATGTTGTTTGCATTAGCATAGGAAAATAAATGGAAAATTATTTTGTAACATTAAAAAAAGGTGTAGACGTAGACGAGTTTTCAGATGATATGGAAACACCCGGCGGTTCTTTATATATTCCAGATAGATCAGTAGATGTAGCGGATAGACGTCCTAATAATTTAAGAAGTACATTATATAACTTATCTGCTGACGAAGCAGAAACTATAAGACAAGATTCACGAGTAGTTGCAGTTCAACTACCTGTACCTGTATCAGCAAGAACTGATTTTGGTACTCAAACAGGAAGATTTTATAGAGGCACGAACAAAGATTCTGGCGTAGTAAATTGGGGACTAAGAAGATGCATTCAAACATCTTATGAATCTTCTCAAGAAACATTTAGCAATAATCAAGGCTTTACATACAATTTAGACGGCACAGGTGTTGATGTTGTTATACAAGACAGCGGAGTTATGACAGGGCATCCAGAATGGGAAGACAAGTTTGGTGTAACACGTTTAGTTGAACATGACTGGTATACGGCAGCAGGTGTTTCAGGTACTATGCCAGTTGGATTTTATGGCGATGTTGGAAATCACGGAACACATGTAGCAAGTACGGTTGCAGGCAAATTATACGGCTGGGCTAAAAACGCAAGAATTTATAGTATGCGTTATGATCTAATGGCAGAAGATGATATGTATGACTTAATTAGACTATGGCATTTAAGTAAACCTATTACACGCACAGGATATAGAAGACCTACAATAGTAAATGCAAGTTGGGGATATAGATGGTACTATCCAGGATATAATGCTGCTCAAGGCGGAGCAATTACAGATATACAATATAGAGGCGTAAGTAGAGGTACATCATTATCAGTTAATTGGGGAATGAAAGTAAATAGTTCAGGCAGGGTTGGCTGTCTACGTGATGCCGTAAATGATGCAGCAGCAGAAGACTGTATCGATGCAGGTATAACGGTAGTTAGAGCAGCAGGAAATTACTATCATAAATTAGACGTAGCAGGCGGCTTAGATTATGACAATAGTATGACATTAGATACATCTTGGGCCTCAGTTTCTGCAGGAACTCCTATTTTCTATAATCGTCCAGGCTCTCCGTATGCTGACGGAATGATAATGGTAGCAAATATAAACGCCACTAATACAGTTGCTGGCGTTGAACCTATTGCTAACAGTAGTGAAAAAGGACCTAGGATAGATGTATGTGCTCCAGGATCACAGATTACAGCGGCAACTAATACAGCAGGCTATGGATCTTTTTACGATAGTACATATCCTACAAATTCTAATTATAAAATTTCACGCATTTCTGGAACTAGTATGGCATCTCCGCAAGTGTGCGGTGTCCTTGCTCAATACTTACAAATTAATCCACATGCAACACCTGCAGATTTAAAAAATTGGGTCATTGCAAATGCTCAATCAGGATCTTTAGATGTAGGTACAGGTACTGGCACTGATTACTCAGACGATTCTAGTTTACAAGGCGGCCCAGATAGATACTTGTATCAGCCATTTAACAATCCTATTCAAGGTCGCATTAGAAATGCCTAAATATGCTCAAGGCAGATTTGTTGTTAAAAATAAAGACAAATACTTAGGAAATAGAGAACCTATTTATAGATCTAGTTGGGAATTTACATTTATGAAATTCTGCGACGAACATCCGTCGATTGTAAAGTGGATAAGCGAAGGCATAAAAATACCATACAGAAATCCTTTTACTGGAAAGTACACAGTGTATGTTCCTGATTTTCTAATTAGTTATGTTGACGCAAATGGAAAACAAAAAACAGAATTAATAGAAGTAAAACCCGCTGCTCAAAGAAGTTTACAAGAAGCCAAAAAAAATAAGCGTAATGCTGCTCATGCTATATTGAACGCTGCAAAATGGGAAGCAGCGCAAGCATATTGTAGGCAGAATAATATTACATTTAGAGTAGTTACTGAAAATGACATATTCCATAATGGTAAAGGATAAATAATAGTAGCATATAATGGTAGTATACAATGACTAAAAAATTAGAAGACATGTTAAATCTTCCTGAAGCAAAAGCGATAGTAGAAGAAGATACACAAAAAGAACAAAAAAAAGCAAAGCAAGTAAAGAAGTCTGCCGCAGAAGATATGCGACAAATTGATGAACTTGATAAAATTAGTTCAGCACTACCTGCCGTTAAAGGCTTAGGCGAAATGGCCGACAAAGAATTAAATGAAGTTGCTGACAAGGCAATGACAGCATATGACGATTTAATGGATTTAGGAATGAACGTTGAAGCACGTTACAGTGGCAGAGTATTTGAAGTAGCAGGTACAATGTTAAAAACAGGACTAGATGCAAAGATAGCAAAATTAGATAAAAAATTAAAGATGGTAGACTTACAATTGAAAAAAGAAAAGATGGATCGTGATTCGTTTAGTAACAATGATTCAGGCTTTAGTGAAGGTCAAGGTGTAGTCGTTACTGACAGGAATACGCTATTAAGTCGTTTGAAAGGCGAAGCAGAAGATAAATAAGTAATATAGGATACAATATATGAAACATTTAAATGAATACTTAACAGAATCAAAGAAAACATACGAATTTAAGATTGGTATTGCAGGCGAACTTCCTGAAGGTTTTGAAACAAAACTAAAAACCGCAATGGAAAAGTTTCAAGTTGTAAACATGAGTAAAGGTAAGAAAACACCTATCCAAGAACGTCCTTTAGATTTTCCTAGTTTAGAAAATACTGAAGTTACATACTTTGAAGCAGAAGTTAATTACCCTACAACACAAGCAGTTTTACAAGAATATATTGCACAAACTTGCACTTGTGATTTAGGACATGTTTTAGTACGAAGCGCACACGAAGCAGAAAAAATTGAAGAAGACGAAAAAGCAGATGACGGCACTTATACACCTGTAATTGGATCCGATATGGAAGCAGGTGAATCAGCACAAGAAAGTGTTGGAGACTCAAGAGTTATGAACTTGCTTAAAGAATTAGAAACAGCACGTAAAGAAAAAGGTGACAGTGATTTTAAATTAGAAAACACTGATGATAAACCTAACAGTAAAAGTGCAGTAGGGAGTTAAAATGCAAGATCCAGCAATGGCAAATTTACTTAGAAGCCTAACAGCAATAGATAAACCAGTAGCAGAGTGTCCACCGGAAATGGGTCAGGACATGGGTCAGGATATGGCACCACCAATGGCACCAGACATGGGCCAAGATGCTGGTGGCGCATCAATTAATATAAAATTAGATGATCCAACTCAAATGGCGCAAGTTCTCAAAGCACTGCAAATGATACAAGGCGGCGCACAAGAAGATGCACCAGTAGAAGACGAAGCAGTTACAGAATACGAAAACGAGCCAGAAGAGCACTACGACGATCATGATCATATGTTGAATAAACTTAGTGGCGGCATCAACAGAAAGAAAGATGCATTTGCAGCAGCACAGCCAGGCGATAATGCAATGGCAGTAGAAACCATTAAATCATCGTTAAAGGCAGCACTTGCAGAAAAGAAAAACAAAAAGTCTACATGTAAAGAATGCGGCAAGCCAAGTTACACTTCATTAGATGAAGAAAAGCAAAAAGGCGTAGACGGCAAAGTATGCTGGAAAGGCTACAAGCGCATGGGCACTAAGAAAAAAGGTGGCAAGACAGTAGACAACTGTGTAAAAATGTAATTCCTACCGATAGGAAGAACGGACCAAATAGCACCCACGGGTGCTATTTTTATGACTAAATATTAACATGTCAAAGTCATTAGATGGCGTTTTAATTAAAAAAGCCAATAAACAAGAAAAATTTACACAAGAACAAGTAGACGACTTGATGCAATGCATGGATCCTGAAAAGGGATACTTGTACTTTGCAACAAAGTTTGCATATATTCAGCATCCTGTAAAAGGAAAATTGTTATACGATCCTTATGAATATCAGTTAGGATTAATGGACAGTTATCATAGTTACAGATTTAACATTAACATGATGCCTAGACAAACAGGCAAAACGACATGTGCAGCAATCTACCTTGCATGGTATGCTATGTTTAATCCAGACCAAACTATTCTTATTGCAGCGCACAAATATACAGGTGCTCAAGAGATTATGTCACGTATACGTTTTGTATACGAAACTTGTGACGATCATATTAGAGCAGGTGTTACTTCGTACAACAAAGGTTCGATTGAGTTTGAAAATGGAAGTCGAATAGTTAGTCAAACAACGACAGGCAACACAGGACGTGGTATGTCAATTTCATTACTATACTGTGACGAGTTTGCATTTGTTATGCCTAATATTGCCGAAGAATTTTGGACATCAATATCACCTACACTAGCAACAGGTGGTCGTGCTATTATTACATCAACACCAAACTCAGACGAAGATACGTTTGCTACTATTTGGAAACAAGCAGAAGATAAGTTTGACGAACATGGTAATGAGCAAGAGGTAGGTCGTAATGGCTTCCATTCATTCATTGCTCAATGGCATGAACATCCTGATAGAGATGAAGCGTGGAAAGTTGAAGAAATTGGTCGCATTGGTGAAGAAAAGTTTAGACGTGAATACGGCTGTGAATTCTTAGTATACGACGAGACACTTGTTAACAGTATGAAACTTGCTGTAATGGAAGGTGCTACTCCTAAACTTAACATGGGTCAAACACGTTGGTATAAAAAACCAAGCAGTCAGTACAATTATGCAATTGCGTTAGATCCTGCTATGGGTACAGGTGGAGACTATGCAGCAATACAGATTGTTGAATTACCCACATACGAACAGGTAGGTGAATGGCAGCATAATACAACTGCTATACCTGGACAAATACGAGTTCTGCGTGACATATGTAATTACATTGCTAATGAAACAGGCACAGGCGGCTCAAATATATATTGGAGTGTTGAAAACAACAGTATAGGAGAAGCAGCATTAATTGTAATACAAGATTTAGGTGAAGAAAACATACCTGGATTATTTTTAAGTGAACCGATGCGTAAAGGACATGTACGAAAGTTCCGCAAAGGATTTAATACTACACATGGTACAAAAGTAACAGCGTGTGCTAGATTAAAAACTATGATAGAAAACGATCAATTAATAATTAGAAGTAAACCGTTTATATCAGAATTAAAAGGTTATATTGCAACTGGCTCAAGTTTTCAAGCAAAGTCTGGTATTACAGATGATCTTGTCAGTAGTATGTTGCTGGCACTTAGAATGATTACAGTAATGAAAGACTGGGATCCTAACATATACAAAACATTTACACACGCAGAAAAAATTGACGAGGAAGATCTACCCATGCCTATATTCATCAGTAGTGCATATTAGATAAATAACTATATGAAAAACATTAAAACTATTGCCAGTGATTTATTTGACAAAATTAGAGGACGCTTTCCAAGTGTCACTATTGGCGACGAAAATGGCAAAGTTACAAACATGCCAGAAGAAGCAAGATTTTATGACTTTACTTATAACACGCAAGGTATGCAGTTAGGCAAAGTTAGTATAGGTCTAGACGAAGAAAATGGTGTAACAGTTATTGTAGGCAGAGACATTGTAGGTAATGAATCAGAAGAAGTTCAAGATAACTGGTACGGATTTTTAAGAGAAATTAGACAGTTTGCAAAGAAACGTATGATGAAGTTTGATGTTAGAGATATTAATAAATCAAATTTAAGCAAAAAAGATTACGAGTATATGGCTAACGCTCGCGGAGAAACACAAATGGCTGAATCAAAAATGTATGGTACAAATAAAACAAGTTATCAAAGAGTAGGAAATGCAAGAGTTGCTATCCGACATACAGCACCAATTGGTGAAGGTGAAAGTAGACTTAAAAATATTGGATCAATTTTTATTGAATCACCAGAAGGTGAAAAATTTAAGTATCCTGTGAAACACTTACAAGGTGCAAGAGCACTTGCTTTACATGTTAGTGAAGGTGGTCATGCTTACGATGATTTTGGAAAGTATATTACAGGACTTAGCGAAGAACTTTCTAGTTTAGGTAAATTTAAAACTTACATGAATCGTAAAAGTGTAATGGCAGAAGCATTACAAGGATACATGGGCGTTGTTGAAACAAGAGTAAAAGAAGTACGCAAAGAAATTTCCAACTTACAAAAACCTAACTACTATGCAGAAACTATAGATGGTTGGTCTGCACCATTGAAAGAAGATGTACCTGTAGATGTAGAAGAAGCATGGATTGATCAATTAACTGTAAAGCAATTTAAAGAAGATATTGCAGATGTGTTTCCATATATCTATAACTTAATAGGTGAAGGATCAAAAGCAACAGAACTAGGTCCAGAAGATTTAATTGACGAAGCAAGCAAAGGCATTGAAGCAATGAAAAAAGCAGGCAATGCAAAAGCAGATGCAGAGGCAAAGGAACGGGCGAAAAAAGACAAGTCGGTAGAAGAGTCAGGTCTACAGTACCATACTGGTGTTAAGAAGCACGGTAAAGAATACATGGTTAAAGCAGCACAAGCAGGCCGCGATGGCGCAAGTCAACAAGAACTAGGCGCACTAAAAGACAAGTATAGCAAAGCAGAAAAAAATAAAAAAACTAAAGAAGACATAGAACTAGAATCAGCATTTAACA
>Ga0181400_1000090_pt1 | contig 33245 bp, 55 predicted proteins | sample 23SPOviralmetaG_FD_130129 | JGI IMG/M metagenome (GOLD analysis project Ga0181400, IMG submission 130129) | Marine viral communities from the oligotrophic San Pedro Time Series (SPOT) site, San Pedro Channel, CA, USA - 23 SPOT_SRF_2011-06-22 | ecosystem: Environmental > Aquatic > Marine > Strait...
ATTGACGAAAGCATCAATAACATCTGGTTTCAAGAGGCATTCCTATACAGCGATAAACTCAAGACTGCTGGTCAGGTTGACTGTATTGCGGAATGGGATGGAGAATTATCAGTAATTGATTTTAAAACATCTCGCCGACCTAAAAAGATAGATCAAATTCAAAACTACTTTATGCAAGCATCCTTTTATGCCGCTGCATTTTTGGAACGAACTGGAGTGCCAATCAAACAAGCAGTCATTCTGATTGCAGTGGATGATAACGAACCTCAAGTTTTTAAAATTAACACTTTCGACTACCTGGAGCACTTTTTAGCAGTACGGAAAAAGTATGATGACTTATGATACAAGCACTAAAATGGATAGCAACAGCAATGTTCCTCACAGCAGGAACTCTCTTATCTCTTAACATTGCCATTTCAAAGATTGGATTTATTCTCTTCTTTAGTGGTCATATTATACTGTTCTTTTTGTTTCTAAAACTTAAGGACAATCCTATGATAGTACAGAATGGATTTTTCATACTTATTGACGCCATTGGTATATACAGATGGTGGTTTTAAAAAAAGTTAAAATAAATGCAAATAAATGGTTGACATTTGCTCAAGATGGTATATATTAGTATTATAACATATTAATGAAGAGGTTTATATCATGTCTACGGAATTAAGAAATGTTCCAGATTGCGTTGCCAATAACGAATTGACACAGGTTCGGTTTTGGGGTGGTCAAGACCGCCGGACTTGCATACAGGTCACTCAACGCAAGCCAAAGAATGATGACAATCATTCAAGTAAATTCTTCAACTCATTGCAATTAACCAAGCATCAAGCAAGAATGTTGGCTGTAGAGTTGATGTTGTTTGCAGAAGATCGTGAAGTGGAGGAAGTGTAATGTTGGCTTATTGTGACTATATAGCAGATCGAATCAAACGTGGTCTGGAATATGATATACGTGAAAATCGGCCATATACTAAAGTTGGTGAAGTAGGTCCTGTCAAATTGGATCTACACCTGACCGAAGGCTATTTCTTGTCTACTAGAAAGACAATTCACGTCTCTGATTTAAATGGCAAAATGTATAAAGTGACTATCGAAGAGGAAAATGATTATGAAAATTAAAGGTGCAATGTCCGTCCTACAACGTCGTGCTCAATTCTATGGCAAACCACTTGGTTGGCTACTTGATGCAATGGAAGCAGGTATGGATGAAAACATGACTGTAACAAATGCATTTAATGTATACAAAGCGGAGATGCGCCGTGGACTTTGATCAGCGTCATGGTGGACCTTATGATAGAGGAACGGCTGATAGTTACTACGGCCGTGGTTTTAATCCTCACTATTTTAAAGGTTCATCATACCTATCAGATGCTGTTACGATTGATGATATGACAGCAGAGGAAATTATGGCATATAAAGCCGGCTATGAGGATAATGATGCTGCCGGTGATTTTAAGGAGTGGTAATAATGACTTTGGTCGAGAAATTAGTTTACAGCGTAGGTTGCATTATGGTTATTGCATGTCTTGGCGCTTATTTGCACCATATTTGGAGTGATTGTTTGGCTGAAAATTCAATCCTTACTTGTATGCGTATGTTAAACAAATGACATATACTGTAAACGGCAAAAAATTCAACTGTGTGTTTGATGCTATAGAATATAGAGATATGCTTGACGCACACTATATAAAAGTAATATGGAAACAATCATGAATATTTTTGTAACTGATATGTGCCCCGTGATCTCAGCACAAAGTGTTTGCGATAAACACTCTTCAAAAATGGTTGTCGAGTCTGGCCAGATGCTATCAACAGCACATCGAATGTTGGATGGGCATATGGAATTACGTAGATCCAAATCTGGCAAGCGTATGGTAAAATACTTTGTCCATCCCAACAGCAATCTCGAAGCCGTTCTTTATAAGGCGGTTCATCACTATCATCCCTGTACTGTATGGTCCATGCAATCAAAGGAAAACTATATCTGGCATTATAAGCACTTTGTTGCTCTCGCTGAAGAGTTCGAGTTCAGATATGGAAAGAACCACATGACTATAAATAAACTTCGTGAGGTTCTTAAAGCACCTCCAAGCAATATTCCTAGTTTGGGCCTCACTGAATTCCCTCAGGCTATGAGCCACTTTCCAGATTGTAAGGTAGAAGGTAATCCAGTACAAGCCTATAGGAACTACTATCATATGGCCAAACCTTTTGCCAAATGGGAAAAGGGTAGGTCTGCACCCAATTGGTGGGAAGGTTACAAAGGGATCTAATGGCTAAAAAAACTAGATACATACTCATAGATAATAAGCTTGGTGTGTTTTTAGGATCTTATTCAATGCAAGACTTTATTGAACCAAAAGCTATTTTGGAAGGTAAGGTAAACATGCTCAAGGAAGATCCTAGATCATATGCATTATTTGCCAAACATAATCCATTCGGTGTGACAGATGCTGAATCATTTGAAAGCAAGGAAGAGGCTGAGCAATTTATCCGTGATGCTTTTTTTGATGTGAAGGATGTAGGGCTAAGTGCCCAGCCGGTGGATACTGATCTTGATGATCCAGATCTAATTGATATTATAAAAGCAGGTTATGGCGATCACACATTTGATATGCTAGAAGGATTGGAAACTTATAATGACACGATACACTAATGAGTCTTGAACAGTTCTTTGATGAGTCAGATGCTCCAGCAAAAACACCTTGGGGTTCAGCCGAGGAGCAGGAAATCCGACTTCGTATAAAACTTTGTGTAGCAGCATATGCTTACGAGATTGATAATAACAGCATTATGTCAGATTCTGAATTTGATGGAAAATGCCGACAGGTAAATCTTAACATTAAGACAGGAAATAGAAAACTAGACAACTGGTTTAAGAAACACTTTGATCCTTCAACGGGCCAATGGATCCACACACACCCAGAAAAATATAAGATAAAGTATGTGTACGAAACTTGGTATAAGGAGAAGGAATGAATGTTTACCATAGAGATGGATCAGGACGAAACGTGCATCACTATACTGGATGACTCTGGTGAGCTCGATGATGTTGGAGTACTCTTGTACGAAGATTATTGCCATATTAGGCAATGGAACGAAAAGTCCCAAATGTTCGATGTAGTTACTCTTAAACCCGAAATGTATGTGAAACTGATGAAGGCATGGAAGTTACCAGAAGGATCGTACGTAATGGAGTCAGTGGACGTTAATTACAAAAAAAGTTAAAATAAATGTAAAAAAATGGTTGACATTTGCTCTAGATGGTGTATATTAGTAGTATAAGGTTTAAAAACACACACAGGAGATAAACCATGGGTACTTCATCAATGATCGCAAATTACAATGAAGACGGAACCGTAACAGCTACATATTGCCATTATGACGGCTATGTTTCATATAACGGAAAAATGTTGGTTGAGTTCTATAACACACCCGAGGCAGCTAAGGCTGTTGCAAATGCAGGTTATCTTTCAGGGTTAAAAGAAGACCTACAAACATCACTTGATGGCTCAGTCCATTCAAACCAACCCACTGTAACATATAACTCAGTTGAAGACTTTTTGGCAGAAGGGCGTGAATTTGCCTGTGCTGATTACCTTTACCTGTTTGATGGTGATGCTTGGTTCTTTACATCAACCTCCGGTCCAAAAGGCACATGGTTGATGGAAGAAGTTGAAATAAATCTTGCCGCTGCTGCGGCATAAAATGAAAAATAAAAGCAAAAAATGGTTGACATTTGCTTTTAAATGATATATATTACTTATATGATGATTAATAAACTTGAGGAGATTACATCATGGCACATAACCTTGAAATCGTAGCTGGCCAGGCTCAAATGGCATATCGTGAATCAAAAGGCAAGCCTTGGCATGGCCTTGGCACACCCGTACACGACTTTATGACTCCACAAATGATGATGGAAGCAGCTGGTCTTGACTGGGAAGTCGAGAAGGTTGACACATTTATTCGCTATAAAGGAGATAATGTTGCGACTGGTACACAAGCTCTCGTACGCTCAAGCGATAGTAAGATCTTAACCCAGGTCGGTCCTGGATGGAATCCTGTCCAAAATGCTGAGGCTTTTGACTTCTTTACAGAGTTTGTTTCAAATGGTGACATGATTATGGACACGGCTGGTTCCCTGAAGGACGGTCAAATTGTCTGGGCTCTAGCTGATGTTCGTGATGGATTTTCACTGTTTAACGGTGACGATGTAAAGGGCTACCTTTTGTTTTCAAACCCACATCAATATGGAAAATCAATCGACATTAAGTTCGTAATGGAACGTGTCGTTTGCAATAACACTTTGACCGTGGCATTGAACGAAAAAGGAATGCCTGGTGTTCGGGTTAACCACCGTTCTGAATTTAATCCCCAGCGTGTAAAAGAGATCCTTGGTCTTTCTCACACACGGATTGGTCAGTTCGAAGAGGCTGCAAACTTCCTTGGCTCCAAGCAATACAACAAGTTCGACCTTCAGAAATTCCTTGCTGAAGTGTTCGGTGAGTCCAAAAAGGAAGGCAAGGAATTGTCTCGCACAGCACAACGTGCTATGGACATTGTGGAATCACAACCCGGTGCAAACTTCCGCCCAGGCTCATGGTGGAATGCATACAATGCGGTCACCTATATGACTGACCACGAGCTTGGCCGTTCAGCCGATACTCGGATGACATCTGCATGGTTTGGTACAAATGCCAAGCGTAAGGTTGATGCTCTAAATGTTGCTCTGGAAATGGCAGACGCATAATACGATAGGTTTTATGGCTTTTCCCCTTAATGAAAGGCCCTCTAACATAGAAAGGGATGTATATGATTGGAAAGTTTTTTAATAAGGTTTCAAGAATGGGACCTCGTGAAGTAATTTTTGCAGGCATATGGCTTGGTCTACTTCTTATTTTAATTGATACGGCAATGCCAGGCCGTGGCTTTTTTTAGAATAGATCAACATGGAGGAAGCACCAAAGGCAAAGTTAATCTTACTTACGGATATTATCGAGCAGAAGCTTCGTAAGGAAAAGGAATTAGAGTTTTATCAGAAGGAACTTGAAAAGCTTCAGGAGAAAATGTATTGGCTCGGTCGTGAAATCTCCTTAAATGAAACCATCATTCGTGTGATTGAAAACGAACAAATTATAGATATAAAGGAAGGTTTATCTAAGAAACTGTTAGAGAGGTCAGATGAATGACATGGTTTTTAATAATATTATTCGCATCGTGGGAAGAATATCCACTTTATGTATTTACGGATCCCACATTTGAAAGCAAACAGGAATGTCTTACATCCGCTAAAGATAAAGAAGATGTAAAGAAATATGTTTATAAATTGTTAACAGAGTTTGGAAGACCAATGCCTATAGTAGGTGTTGGTTGCGTTAATGAGGATGAATTGGAAACTATTTTAAATCAAATCAAGATTGATTTTCAAATGAAGGAACCAGGAATCGCAATATAATGATGACACCACTTGAAATTTCTGAATATAAAAATAGATGGATGGCCTCTGGTGCAAACTGGAGGGTATCCGTTCATAGTGATCTTGCGGACCGGGCTAAAGCCTGGTGCAAACGACACCTTGATAAGCAGAGTTGGCATATAGTTCAATGGACTGATGTTTACGCACATACATTTTACTTTGAGGATCAGCTTCAAAGTCAAAGTTTTGCCATGGAATTAAACCATAAATTTGAAGGTACGTGATGCAAGAATCATATCATAATTATATGCTTAGGCGTATTAGAGAAGATCGTCAAAAGGAGGAAAATATGGACGGCCCTTTTAAAGCAGCATTTGATTCTCACACCACTGGAGTGGTTCGCAGAGAGATTATCACATATCGCTATATAAATGGAATAATGGTTAAGGAAACCGCAACTCGTTCTTATGGACGTGATGGGGATTACCACGATACTATTTCCACATTACCGTTGCCAGAGGATGTGCCCGTGAAGACAACTGATCCACGGCAACTTAATTTATCTATTTAATTAGAGGATTTATGACTTTACCTATAGAAAGAACGAATGCCGTTCTAAATACTGAAGCCTTTCTTATAGATCTTTTAGACCCGAAGAAAACACCACGGGTCCCAAAGGATATACGCAACCGTGCAGCTAGATGCTTGAGACATTATCCTTCTTACTATAATATGGCGAACATGAAAGAAAGTTTTGAGGAGAAAGATTATGAGAATTATTGCAGGTCCATGTCAACATGAATCTTTCCCACAAAGCTTAGAGATCGCAACAGAATGTAAGCGTGTTTGCGACAAGTATGGCATTGAATATTACTTCAAAGCAAGTTATGACAAAGCTAACCGTAGCAGTATGCAGGGTAAACGTGGGGTGGGTATGGAAAAAACACTCACTGACTTCCTTGCACTTAAAGTACAGCTGGGTGTAAAAACATTAACAGATGCACATACTGTAGAACAAATTGGACACATTAAGAATGTATATACTCATTCTGTAGATGCAATCCAAATTCCTGCATTTTTGTGTCGACAGACTGACCTTATTCAAGCGGCATGCAATTCAGGCAAAATAGTAAATATCAAAAAAGGACAGTTTATGGCACCTTGGGATATGAAAGGTGTAATAAGTAAATGTACAAATGCTAAGGAAGTTTGGATAACTGAGAGGGGAACAAGTTTTGGCTATAACAATCTTATCGTTGATTATACTGGCCTTATGTATATGCTCGACAATTTTGAACATGATATTGTTTTCGATTGTACACACTCTGCCCAAAAACCCGGAGGACAGGGTGACAGTTCAGGTGGCAATCGTGATTACGTGCCTGGGTTGGCTCGTAGCGGGGCTGCTCTTGGGATTAAATCTTTTTTCCTGGAAGTCCATCCTGAACCTGATTTAGCACCAAGTGATGGTCCTAATATGCTTAAACTAGAAAATTTTGAGGAGGTAATACGTGACATCATCGGCTATTCTTATTCCCGCTAGATATAACAGTACACGTTTCCCCGGCAAGCCGCTCTGCAAATTGGGTGGTAAAACCATGATCGAGAGAGTATATGAAAAATGTAAAGCAACAGGATACGACACGTTCGTACTTACAGATGATATGCGAATCGGCAGGATATTTGGTTGGGAAATATGTTGGATTGATCAAAAGGCTTTTAACAGTGGCACCGAACGATGCGCTGATGCTATTGGTAATGATTTCTTTAATTCTTATGATCAATTTATAAATGTCCAAGGCGATATGCCAGATGTAACAGAAGAGATGATTGAGAAGTGCATTGAGCAACTATCATATAATTCTGCAGTGAGTACAGTGTACACAGATATGCCTGCTTGTATGCAGAATGATCCAAACACAGTTAAAATGATACGAGCATATCCAAGTAAAGCATTGTGGTTTGGCAGAGGCAATACAGGGTACGGCGAATGGCATCTAGGTGTGTACGGATATAAGCGGCATGCATTAGTAGCATATCCTAGCCTAGAGGTTACACAAGAAGAAAAAATAGAACAGTTGGAACAAATACGTTGGTTAAAGAGTGGATGGCAGATTGGCTGTAGTAGGGTAGACTTTGACGGAATAGAAATTAACACACCTGAAGATGCAGACACATGGAATGTTAAGGAAGGGATAAAAAATGAAAGCTGGCAAGATATGGGGCCAAACGGAATTGATCCATGCTAACGGCGTATTAGAGTTTCATCGTATCGAATATAAAGCAGGATATAAATGTTCAGAACATGAGCATCGGTATAAGTGGAATGGCTTTTATGTAGAGTCAGGACAGATGCTTGTGCGTGTATGGCAAGATGATCAAGGATTAGTTGACGAAACTATTCTTAATCCTGGAGACTTTACACAAGTTAAACCAGGTAAGATTCATCAGTTTGAAGGACTGGAGGACGGTGTAGCATTTGAACTATACTGGGCTGAATTTAACCACGATGATATTGTTCGTCGTACAAGTGGAACCGAAGTATGAAAGTCAAAATAGGAAAGTATCCAACATTTCGCTTTTACCATAACTGGTTATACAAGTGGTTTGGGTACACACTTAAACAGCGAACAAGCATAAAGATTCACAACTATGACACTTGGAGCATGGACGATACTCTTGCTCCTATCATTCTGCCTATGTTAAAGCAGTTGAAAGAAACTAAGCATGGCTATCCAGGAAACTTGACAGAACAAGAATGGGATGATATACTAGATGAAATGATCTGGGCGTTTGAAGAAAAGTGTAAAGATAATTGGCAAGACCAATATTACGGACCGCACATCCCAAATGATGGTGGCATTGGTGATTTTGAATGGATTGACCGAGATGGATTAGAGAAGCATCAAAAACGTATGTCCAACGGATTCCGTCTATTTGGTCGCTACTACGAAAACCTATGGGATTGACAAAATAATTTAAAATAATTACAAAAAAATGGTTGACATATGCTCATAGTATGATAATATAGTTATATAAGGTGAAAAAAGGAACTATATTATGAAAAACCACGTAACTGGCTACACATACTCAGGCAAAAATGCAGCTATCCTTGCAGCTGTTGGTGTTGACTCTGTCTGTACCTTCAAACAAGCTGTTCGTGAGATGGGTGTGCCTGGAAAGAACATGAAGGGCATCAAAGCTGTTGCTTCTCTGTTCCGCTTCTCTAAAGAATTGGATGATGAAGGCAATCGCAAGATGATCTGGTATTCAGTGTTTGATGCAAAGGCTGTTCTTTCTCGGAAGGCAGCCTAAAAAAGTTTGAAATAAATGCAAATAAATGGTTGACATTTGCTCAAGATGGTATATATTAGTACTATAAGGTGAAAACAGAGGAATACATTATGAAATATCAAATCTTCCAAATCCGTGTTACAGAAGCTGAAGTTAACTTAATCAATAAAACTGGCGACTTCAATGCTGTGCCAAAGTTTGCAGCAAAGCGTGATCTTGATTTTGCTGAAATGCGCGGTACCACAGTTGAGGCTCTTGCCAAGGAATGTTTTGATAATGGTTACTACACTCACGTTGCTAACATCACAGGTTCTGATTTAGAAAATGTGTTTCATATCGGCAACATGGGTCCTGAGGAAAACATTGAGCGCTTGGATCGTATGCATTCAATTTCAGTTGGTGATCTTGTACTTGACGAGAACAACATTCTTTGGGTTGTTGCTAATTTTGGATTTAATGAAGTCTGTGAACTGGAGGTAGCGTAATGTCTGCTCTTATTAATCATCTTAATGAACTGAATGCCAAGGCACGTGCCTGGATGGATGCAGAGGAAGGTCGTTGGACTGGATTCTACATTACTGATCCAGAGCACTGGGCCGACATGGACATTCATACTGTCGAGGACTTTGAGCGGTACGAGCTCCAGTCTACAATCTGGGACACCTATAAGGATGTGCACGGCATCCGCCCTCGTTTCATGGACTTTGACTCTATGTCTATGGAAGAACTCCAAGCTGAAGCGGATCATCTTTTCACCGCCGCTGAAGCCCATATCGAATATGAAGAACTACTGAAAGCGGAATCGCTGGCAGAGTTCAAGGAATTGGTCCAAAAGACCATAGACACGGGAGCAGCTGATGAAAAAACTGCTCTTCGTTGGTTGACCACAGCTGAAACATTCTATCATGGACAGTGTGTTGAAGCGTGGGTGTACGATCAGGGCATCCTATTTACTGACTACGGTCGTGAATTGGTAAAGCGGCTGATGAACATTGTTCGTTTCGAGGATATGGAGTTAGTATGAATATAAATGATTTTAGATTTACAACTATAGATGCTGAGCCTTTTTATGAAATGCCAGAGCTCACCAGAGTCAATACTGGAATTGATGACTTTGATGTAAAGGAATTCCGTTTTTATCTATCCGATAAAGTGGATGATGACGTAAATAACTTGTACCAAGGTGCTCGTTTGTTACGCCGTCGGTTTGGCTTAAATAAGGAAGAGGCAATGGAACAATTTAAAAATTGGCTCAAAGAGGAGAACGAATATGACTTTTCTTAATAAAGGTAATTTGTATTCAGCAATTTCAGTACTGATTGTTGTGTCGTTATTTGTTTTTATTGCATATGCAATGGCCTTTGCTACGACATTGCCAGACGTATATTACAGCTATTCTACCGACGAATGTGTCAAGGTGGTTAATTATGGCACCGAATATACTTGTGATAACCTTCCCAATAAATTCATTCACGTATGGGTGGAATAATGTCACAATTGTATAAAGTTGAGGACCTATTCCAGGACGATCCTGAGAACCCAGATCAGCTTCTTTTCAATATCCCTGACGATATATACGAGGCGTTAAATCTAGCCGAAGGTGACACTATGGAATGGGAGATAAAAGGCAATAGTGTAATCCTTCGTAAAAAAGACGAGTCAAAAGACGAATATGAAAAGGCTCGTGCTCAAAAAATTATTGACAATCCAGGTTTTGAGGTGTGACAATGAATGATAAGTATGGAATAAAAGCATATCAACCAGATGCTGGATGGGTATGGGTTACGGAAACTCAGCGCAAAGGGATTCTAAGAACTCGTACAGTTGTTCGTAGAGAATTTGATAGCCTTGCGGCTGCCGAATTGTATTCTGAACAAACTGCCGGTAAAACAGCAGTGGTTAAACTTGGATCCTCGGATGAGAAGATGTTTGATGGGAGGTCTTCATGAAATATTTTATTCTTGAACCTAAATGGAAAAAATCAGTCTATGAGAGCGAACGCTTCAAGAAAGTGACTAGTGATGGAACTGCCATATATGCTACCCGAGAAACTTGTTGGCGATATGGAAAATGGGTAGTGAGTGTTCCTGAAACAAATGAGGAATGTGATGAATATCTTGAAGGACACGGCATGGATCTGGAAGACTTTGGTCAGACCTATGAGGAACTCAAAGAATCATTGATGCCTTCCGAGGATGAGGAAACAACCTTCCACGAAATGGATGATTATGAACATGAGTTCATTGAAACATGGGATGGCTGTAGTGAGGATTGGTCAGTTCACGTTTGGGGTCCAAGCAAAGATACTGTTGATGTTGTTACACTACAGGAAGAAATAGAAGAACGGTGGAATGAAGAATACGTCGAAGGGATGTATGAACATGGTTTTGAAGAGGACGGCTTTTGGGTTGAAATCCATTGCCCAGTTATTTTAACTCCCTGTACTAAAGATGGTACCGCGCTTGAGGTAAATAACTAAACAGGAGGATTACATGTATAATTATTTAATCGAATATGCACCATTTAAAGCAATCAATGAAACAGATGATAGGCAGCAAGTAGTCTTGGATTGGCCTACGTTTCAATTGGTAGTTACCGAAGATTTTGATGATGATGCAAACACAGTTGTATATGATATGGCAATTTTAAAAGAGGATGAAAAGGTCTCTGAACATGGAATTGTTATTGAGGAAGATAATCTGCATCATGATAATGCCGAGGTAATAGTTACAAATTTGTTAATTGAAAATCTGTGTAGAATTGCAGGAACTGAACCAACACCTTTATAGGAGAACTTTATGTCTTTTGATATAAGACATGCAAATATACTTGATGTAGACGCGGCTATACGACACTATGAGAAAAAGGATGGGGTTACAATTACTTATGTGTGTACGACCGACCTGCGTCAGTCAGATCGTCCAGCAGATGTGTTCTATAGGGAAACACCACACCCGGAATTTGGTAATAAGTACTTTGGCCTAATTAAAACAGGAGACAGTATCTATATTACTAATGCTGATGTTGTAGAGGATCATAATTTTGCTATGATTCAAGATAATGACGGCGCTTTTTGGTATAGTCAATGTCATCACGACTGTTTGTTTATTGATGGCAAAATGATTGACGGTGGTCGTGAATATATTAGATTCTCTGGGAATGCTGGAGATATTAAAATGTTTAAGGTAAAAAATGGACAATTTAAACTTGAGAGTGAGGAATAACTTATGGATATAAACGGTGGCTTACCATCTATAATTACAGAAAAGGATCGCAAGAACATCCAAAATGCTTTGCGTGAAATGTCTGATTCGATGACCCGGATTGCGGCTGAAAAAGATCATCAGAAGGCTATTGCCGAAAAGATGCTTGACGAGGTCGGAGTCCCAAAGAAGGATTTCAATAAACTTGCGCGGATTTATCATGCGTCTAGTATAATGGAAGAAGCGGCAAGGAACGAAGAGTTCATGGAATTTGCCGAAGCAGTAATGGCTCCACTGGAGCGTCAAATAGAAAGTAGTTAAATGAAAAACGTAAAACCCATTGGTTGGGTGACCACTCTTACTGAATTAGTAAATGTACCACGTGAAATGTGGGACAGTGTAATGACGGTAGAGAAATCCCCACTGCGCAATTTAGATCCCATGGTAGGGCATATGATCTTTCAGTGTCTGTTCTTTATCTGGTCTGGTATTTTTGCACTTATGGTTGGCAGTTATTTGGCGTTTGGAATTAGCGCTGCATTTCACCTATTGCTTGTGAGTGGTGTAACCATTACAGTTGTGACATTTCGTCAAGCAGAAAACAATCCAGGATCTCTAAACAATTTGCTAAAATCAGGCCGTAAATATGATGGTCGTGCAAATGGCGGCGAGCATGAGTAAAATTCAAGAAAAAATTACTGCTGTTATGGATGAAATCCAAGCACTTATGGAATCCCATCCACGAGCGCATCTTGAAGAAGGTACTAATATTCATAAGCTAATGGCTTCAGCAGGTTTATATTTTCAACACATGAACGATGAGAATAAAGATTATTATCAGTTCGTATCCATGGCGATTGAAGAAGAACGTGAGTGGAACTTATAAAATGTATTATGTAATGAATCTTAAAACTGGAAGTATCATTGACGTGTACGACAGTTTAGGTGAAGCTATGGAACTTGTTGATAGTAATCCAACTTGGACTATTATGATAAGGTATAATGATAGGAAGAAAATATGAGTGATAAAACATACTATTGCACAACTAAAGGACTTGGTTGGGCATTCTTAATTATCGTGCTTATGCTAACTGCATTGCCCGTATTAATGACCTTGGCAATGGTTGGTCCTGAAGATTATGCACGTTACTGCAAGTTGGCGATCCATTTGCCTTGCTTTGGAATTGGAGGCTCGGGAAGCTGATGCACATAATCAGAAGAAAAAATGGTGAAATAATTGCAATGGCATCACGTTATGAGGATGCCATTGCAATCGCCGATGGTACTCGAGTTGATAAGACTGAGTATGTAATTCAGGAATCATATGACCAGCAAGAATTAGCGGAGGTCTACCGTTCCTACTATGGTACGAGGTCACTATGACAGATGATGAAGTCAGAGTAGCCGCTCAAAAAGAAGCCGAAAAAACCTTTGATGGGTTTATACTATGGTCTAAAAGAACTACCTACGCTTCAATAGCTTTTCTATTAATTGTGGCGTCGTGTAACTTTGGGGTAGAGGATGACACATATCCCAATTATAACGGAGAACAATATAATCCGTCTGGCCTGAGTGTAAAGAAATGATTGAATATTACGATATAGTAATAGCAATAGTTTTTGCTTGGATCCTACTTAATATGTTGTTTGTTCCATATGTAGGGTTTGTATTTGCATATATGTTATATGAATATGGCTGGGGCTACTATTGTAATTATAGGAAAAATAACTCATAAAAAAAGGGAAGCCCGAAGGCTTCCCAAATACTCTTTAATAAAGTGGGGCGGTTGATCCGCCCTTCTTAGTATTGTATAGCTCTAATTAGAACAAGTTAGCTACACGTACACGACGGTAGTATTTGTTCGCATTAGCTGTAAGAGCACCCAGACCTTGTGAATCTTGGACCGCGCCTTCCGCAAATGGGTTTGCAACCATGCCGTAGCGAGTCTTAAATCCAATTTTTGGCTGGAAGGAATTCTCACCAATGGCACGAACCATTTGCAACGGTACATATGGGCAATAGAACAAGCCAGCATCAAAGGCAGAAGAACCTTTGTAACCAACAACCATGTAGTTTGAACCAGCATATGGATCAATGTATACACGATAGCGGCCGTTAAGTACACCAGCAAATGTGTTGCCTGTGTCATCAACTTCCAAAGAGTTTCCGTTAAGTGCAGGAGTATAATCCAACACACCAGCCATTTGAAGTGCAGAAGCAACATCAGAAGAACAGATAACCATGTTACCTTTTCCACGTCTTGTGTCTTTTGCAATTTGGTTAGCTTCTTGTTCAATTTGGAACATAAGTCCTTTGAACTTCTCAACAGACCAACGGCCGTTTGCATCAACATCTAGATCAAAGATGCCTGCATTAGCAGTTGAAGTAGCACCAGCAGAAGCAGTGTTGTAGATTGTACGAACAACTTCCCGGTTGATTTCTGTCAAGATTTCTGATTGCAGAATGTTAGCCAATTCTGATTCAGCATCCAAGCCGTGAACAGCTTTAAGATCCTGAGCCAATTCAGTGGTGTATTCCGCTTTCAGTGCACGTGACTTAGCAGCAACAGTTACTTTTTCAATAGAGAAAGCCATTTCTGCGTAGTTACCGCCACCAGCACCGTCGCCTAGGGCTTCAGCAGCACCTGTGGCCATACCTGTGCCTGTGTCAAACAATGAAGTGTTACCTGTACCTGCAGCACCAGTTGAACCAACCTGTGCACCTGTACCAGCATGAATTGTATCCGCTTCACCATAGAATGCTTCATTACCTGCCTGCGTATCATAGCGTGAACGCATTGCAAAGATAAGACCTGTTGGGCCAGTCATAGGCTGAACACCACAGATGTCATATGCAATTAGGTTCGGCATAGAACGGCGAACAAGTGAAATCAATACTGGATCATAACCAGCAGTTGGACCGCCAGCGCCTGATGCAGAACCGAAGCCGCCTGTGCCGGCATCATTGGTTGGTGCTTCTGTCAGCATGCTCATATTAGCAGACAGATCACCTGATTCATGGAGAGCTCTTTCTGTGTTCTCCAAAATCGTCGCAGTCACGGATTTTCTATGACTGTCCTGAATAGGTGAAAAAGATTCGTGCTCAAGGATTGGCCCCCACTTTTCCACAAGCTTTTGATAGTTTGTCTCTGACATATTTCTATCTCCTTGTTAAGTTATTTGATTACTGTTAATATTTATAAAAATTTAATTTTCAATTATTTTCTTGCGTTGAGCGCCTCAACAAGAGCGTTGACAGAAGCATAGTCAGAAACCGTCTTCCCCACCGTTACTTGTTCTTCTGTGATAATCTCATCTTCCTCATCAAGAACATTTTCTACTTTTGCAGCAGAAGTTGCCTCCGATACAAAGGTTTCCCTCAAGGTATTAAGATTAGTTGTGTACGCCTCAATATCTGAAGTGTCTAATGTCTCAGCAAGAGCACGTAGTCTCTCTCTTTGAGTAATATTCAATTCAGCTGAAGTTTCTTCAAAAATCTTTTCACATTTAAGAGAAGCAATCTCCTTAGTGAGCTCAATATTTTCATTCACGACGTCATTGGCTCTATCGTTAGATTCTGCCAATTCTTCTTCCAAATCTTTGACGATATCAAACTTCTCGTCGTCGATTTCAATGTTATGCTCAGTAAACAGATCTTTCAATCCATCCATAAGCGATTCTGCCATCTCTACCTTAATTCCGGCTTCGATTGCAACTTCGTTCTCTGTCATCCACTCATTAACTACATAGTCAAGATAGGAGTCAAGATTATCAACGATTTCTGTAATTTTTCCGTCAACAGCTTCAGACAATTCGGTTTCAAGCTTAACATTAAGCTCTTCCTCGATTGTTGCAACACGAGCCGTAACAGACTCATTAACTGCCGCTTCAAAGACCACAGAGATCTTAGATTTAAACTCTTCTGAAAGATCCATGCCTTCGATGATTTGTTGAATTGATTCCTCAACAACAATCACTTCTTCTTCCACAACTTCAGTTGCTTCCACTTCGGCATCTTCCTTCACTGCACCAGCCTTATCGCCTGCTGCTGGGGTCACTTTATCCATTTTTTCTTCTGGATGACCCTTTTTCTTTTTATCTTCGCCACCGGCTGGGGTTACAGGCTCTGGTACGCTTGAAACACCATCGTCGGCAACGAATCGTTTTCCTTTTTCTTCTGCCATCGGTATTCTCCTCTGTTCGAATATGAATTATTTATTACTAAAAATATTTATAAAAATCACTTTTTTAACGAAGAAACGAATGTCTCAAACATACGCGCTGCCGTGTTTTCGTCGATCTTCCTTGTGATTATGTTGTATTGTTTCTTGATTTCCTTCTCAATGCTTTCAACCACTTCCTTTACTTCCTCCTGGCGCTGTGCAGGCAACCAGTTATTTGAAGCAATGTCATAGTAGTATTCTACGTTTTCCATGATACCATTTACAAAGGCACTAGGTGCCGAAGGATCAGTAACAATATCGACAGTTGCAAGATGAAAATCGTCTTGAACCTGCATGATTCCGTCTTTAGTAGCTTTGACGGAACCTAACCCTCTGGTAGATACACCGATCATAACTCCCTCATCAATAAAGGTTTTTACAATCTCTCCCATAGGGGTACCTAGAATCTTGGCCTTACCATAAAAGTTAGACCCGTCTCTACGCATTTCTGTAATAAGGTGTGATACTCTATCACCATTAATTGCTGGTCCATCTGGATGTCCTAGCTCACCAATAGCTCTTTTCTTAGTAATGAAATCAGTATTATATCTTTGCATTTCTTTTTCAAGAATTTGGCTAGGATAGATTCTACCATTTCTATTTTTGATGTCACCTTGCATAAAGATGCCCTCAATGAAATAAGACTTCTTACCAGTCTCTTCGTTGAGCTCGGATCCGACCTCGCAACTTTCGGTAACTTCAGTAATAAGTTTCATTTTTACACACCTTTTAATATTTTTATTTTATTTATAACTTTACTCAGCTTCCTTAGCAAATGCCATGATATCTTTAAAACCCTGTGTATCCTTCATCATATTAGATTCCATCTCTTTACGATTTTTAGGATTCAGTGATTTCATTACGTCATTTAACATTTTGGCATCTTTTGGGGAAACCTTGACTGATTTGCCATCTTTAAGCTTCATGGTGCCAGCTTTAACACCTTCCACCATTTCTACTTGACTTTCTTCTTTCAATGAAGCAGGTCGTTTACCTGAAAGAAAGTGATGTAATGCTTTTTCATGAGCCGCAGCTGTGGATGATTTATTAGCACCAACCGTCCGAGTAGAAACCGTAGCTTCTTTTGAACCTTTGTCAGTATCACGTTGGTATACGTGATGGTTTGATACTGCGCCTGTTTTATTATTTTTAACATGAACATGAACTGTGTTGCCATATTCACCTGGTTCCTCATGATGAGGCACACCAGCCTTTTTCATTTTGTTGACTTTTGCAGTTACATGATTAGGAGCACCTTCACTGCCACCCTTTTTCTTAGGGCCTACGGTGAATGTATAATGTGCATGATCGACGGTACCTTCTTCAAGTGATTCATAATATGAAGAATACATTGGGTAGCCAGCCGCAAGGTTGGCAATATCATCATCGTCGTGATCATCATGTGGCTCATATCTCTTTCCTTCAGCATATGCATGAAGTGTTTTTAATTGTGCATGAGCCGCAGCCAATTTATTTTGAAACCACTCTTCAGGATCCATTGCCGTATCGGTCAAATAGTCCTCAATTTCACGAGCAGCATATTCAATAAATCTTAATTGCCCCACCATCATGGGAATTTCTTCCGACGGGTCCTCAGTTAATGGGGCCTCTTCTAAAAAACTTTTGAATGATCTCTTTTCTGGAACTGAAGTCTCTTCTTCAATTTGTTCTACTTCTTCATTCGTTTCTACTTCTTCCATCTTAGGAGAGGTTTCATTCTTTTTGGAATACGCCTGATCATATGCAGTCGTGTCCTGACCTTTCATATAATCACCAAGTCTTTTCTTTGGCATAGACTTAGGCTTGTAGCCTTCTTGATCACCCAAACCTAGCGGATCAATAATCTCTACTTGGTGTTGGTCTTTAAATTTCTTTTCCTCAGCCGGTTTAGGCTCTGCCACCTCGGAAAGAATGTTTTTAAACCTTTTCATTTTTCGATTCCTATAAGCTGTTTATTTTTATTTTATTTATTAAAGTTCGGGCTCTTGATTATTATCATTATCATTATCGGTATCAAGATCTGCATCAGGATCAGGTTCTGATTCCTTTTCCTGTTCCATTCTTTCTTGTTCTTCTTTCCAATCATCATCGCTTAATTGGAGAACATTTTTAACTACCCATTCTCTTGAATAATATGTACCAACATGATCTTCAACTTCTCTCAATGTTGACATACGTTCTCTAAGTATTTCAGCATCTTTGAGTTCATCAAAATAATTTTCTTGAATAAAATCATAACGAATTGAATTTTGTATTTCTGCCCAATCTTCAGGACTCATTACACCCTTAAGAATAAGTTGTTTTTCAAGAATAATACTGAAGAGCCAGGAAAATCTACTACGGATACGACGGATAAATTTCCCAAATTTTACCTCATCACGGCTGATTTCAGAAACACGACCAAATGAATACATTGTTTCTGGTTCAAGTCTTGATAAAGGAACCTTTAATGATTTGTATAACTTACGCTGGAAGTACTGTAAATTGGTATCGTCTGTTAACCCTGCGGCGTTACCACCTGCCATAACATCTACTTCCGTTGAGCGTTCGCCACCTCTCCGTGGGAACCAAAAGTCTTCCGTCATAGTCATCATCTTACGAGAGTCTGAAATCTCACCAGTTGATGAATTGTACTGCAACTTATTCTTATGACGAATCATCATATCTCTTAGATATTGTTCAGCTTTCGACTTAGGTAGGTTACCGACATCAATATAGAAGATTCTTCTCTCAGGAGCTCTTGTAAGAGTATAAATGACTGTAGCATCTTCCAGCATCCTTAATTGGTTCAGAGGTTTAATAGCTGGATGCAAATGTCCTAGAACCATTGAATTGTTTTCATTCATGATTCCAGAGGTCACACGAGCAATAGAATCTTTTGAGATCCTATAACCTTGTGTATTACCACCTGCAGACCCTGGCGTAGAATTAGTAAAGCCACTATCAGAATAAAGGTAATATTCATTCTTTAGTTTTTTAGTTGGAATACCAGAATGTGGATCCTTTTTACGCTTATCAATCTGTTTTACCAGTTTAATTTTACGAGGATCAATATATCGTAATTCAATAATACCTCGTTTTAAATCATCATCATCAATAATAATATGATAATTAAGCCGACCATCCACATAGAACTTATTGAAAATGTCGTAGGCATTATTACTAAAATCAAATAACGACAGAACATTTTTAAATTCTTCTGTTACCTTTTCTTTTACCTTATCGGGTAGATCCGTTTCTTCCAAAACAATTTCAACGACATCATTGTTAACATCAATCGAAATTGCCTCGTTTACAACCTCATCAATTGCCTGTGCAATTTCTGGTTGGTGTGACATACCGCGGTATTTAGTGACAAGTTCGGACTCACTTTTAGCAGCACCCTCCATATCAAGAAGAGTGCCATAAAAGCCACCCATAGCGTTGCCAACGGTAATGGCACCATCATCATTTAATGGTTCAGCGAAAGACACCGGGGCATTGTCTGCCTCGTCCTCAGGTCGCTTAATCTCAAAGCCAAATAATCGCATATCGTTCCTTTAATAATATAATAAATTTAATTTTTATGTGGTAGGAATACCAGTAACACCCTCTACTCTCCATAAATCGTATTGGAAGGTTACTGTAAACTCTTCGATTGTATCCGATGCACTCCAATCCATTGGAATACCTTCAACGGATACAGGGAACATTCCTTCAAATATGTATGAACGTAATGCACTGCCATCCTTACCAAATTGTGTAATGATGCCGTTCGATTTATAATCTTGTGGAAGTGCTCTGGTGTTTGCATCATGCGAGTTGATCGCATTAGTCCAAGCTTCCATTGCATTTCTGATTGCAAAATCTTCATCATTGATGATGGTTACCGTCCAATCTTCAAATACCCTATCGCCTGCGTATTTAACATTCCTACCGAAGTATGGCACCGTGTAGGCACCCAAGCTAGAGCTTGGGATACCAGCAGCACGTACCAAAAAGGGAACCTTAAAGTCAGCCTCAGGAGCAACAGGATTCAAAATTTGACATTGAAAGAGCGTTGGACGAGCACCACCACCTACTAGTTGTGATTTAAACTCGTTTATGTTAAAACTCATATCTTATCTCCTTGGTTTCTTTTATTTATGTCAACTGACCGACGATCTCATCAAATTCCACACCACTTCTAGTAGCGACGAATGTCAATTCAATGACATTGATGGATCTAGCAGGTTTGATAAAGATATTAGCCCGGAACTTATTCTGATCAATTACTGTAGGTGTATTTATTGACTCATCAGAAACAATTCTGAAGTCAATGATACCTCTACGACCCTGAATATCACGAAGGAATGGATCCACCGCATTTTTAAACTGGGTTTGTGTAAATTCATCATTCAGTTCAAACAAGAACGACTGTGCCGCAGTAGCAATAGCTTTTTCAACTGCAATAAACAGTCTGCGAACATTGAGTCGGTCGAATGCACTGTTTGCACCAAGACCTGTTTTATCACCAAATAGAACAATACCTTGTCCAACTTGTGAAATCACTGGGTTGACATCCTTTGCATAAAGCTGATCACGTTGAGCCTTATCTGGGTTAAATGCAAGTTTAACAACATTTTTGATAACACCCTTACGGAAACCAGCAGGTGATTCCCATGATTCAACACGTGATGAAAGTCCTGCAGTATCACCATTCAGTGGTACCCAGCGATATACATCGTTGTATTTGTCGTAGCGATACTTATAACCACTATCCATAAACATATATGAAGAGCTTTGCAACTTATCACGGTATGCAATAACATCTGTCATTTTGGAATTTACGGTTGTGGCATCAACTGCCGCCTCTTTGGATGGTGAAATGTATGCAACACAATCCTTACGATAATCAGCAATATTTGAGATAATGTAGTTTGCAAAATTACCAGCATCATCACCTTTACCTTGTAGGATAAAGGAAACATCTAGTTCATTTGCATTTTTAAATGTATCCCATGCAGCACCCATTGCATTCAATGTAACGGCACTTTCGCCTGCACCAGCAACGGCACCTGCAAGTGTTTCATATTCAGATGTTTGTGCTTCAAAGTGAGCAGTATTCGATACCTTAATCCAACTGGATTGATTTTCAATTACTGTGTGATAATAGTTATCTGTTCCGTCGCCTAATTGAGCACCAGCAGTTGTTGAAAGGTTATTATAAACCTCCAAAACGGTACCTTTAGCGCCAGAAATCCCACCATCAGAATCAACAACTGCTATATGATAGGCTGCGGCATCCGCGGCTTTACCAAATAGGTTGCTATATTTCCATTTTCTGGTGATATTAACTCTTCCAGGTAATGATTCGGCAATAGTATATCTGCCAGTAAAATCAAAATCATATTCGTATGCAGAGGCAGCCGCGGTATTTGATTGGTCAACCAATGCGACACCACTGGCATCCAATAATGTCTCGGTAACACCAGAAACTTCCAATTCTTGGTAACCAGCGGAATCGGAACCAATTACGACTACATCTGATACAGCAACAGAACCTGGAGCAATACGATTTGCAGCAAGTACCTGAATTTGAATAGATGTACTGTTAAACTCTAATTCTGGTTGAACTTGAGTAATATCTGCCAGATCCACCGCCAGGGCTTCACCAGTTGTAATAAGTGTGGCTTCAAAATCTGAGCCTTTGGCGTATGCAACTTCAAGTGAGTTACCCATTTCGCCTTTATATTTTGCTTCGAATGCACCAAAAGTAGTATTGGCGGCATCTAATGCACCAATTGAACCTGGGGTGGTACCTTCTACGTATCCGGGTGCTGCTGTATTTGCATAAGCGGTATCAGCAGTAAAAAATACATCAGTCCTACTATCCGCAACAGTGGCACCATTATCGGCACGTGTTACAAAAATTGGATTGGCGTATGCTAGAAAATCAGCTGCAGTAAAGAACGTTTCGAAATTACTATCATCGGGTGTTCCAAATCTACTAACAAGATTATCCTCTGACGTAATAAGAATAGGTTCGTTAACTGGACCCCATCTGAAAACCCCAGCTATTGCGCCGGGTGGTGTTGCGATGGCCGGTACTGTTGCCGATGCGTCCACCTCTCGAACAATAACGGAAGGACTTACGGTAAAAGCCATATCTTTCTCCTTTATAAAATTATTTTAGAAACGGTTTTTTAAATTTCATGTCACTATGTTTATTTATAAAAATATTGTTTTAATAAGTCCAGTCCCTTTCAACCGCCACGAATCCCTCGCTATCACCGCTTTCGTCGCCGATATCAATAAATCCGAAAGGTAGAAGATCTTCTTCTATTTGCTCTTCAGTTTTTTCTCTTAGTGCCATCATCGTATTTATATCAGTCATATCTTTAAAATATCCCTGATCAGTAAGCCAAGCAAAAATGACTAAATTCATAACCAAATCATCATGTGAACCCGATTCTGCTTCGTATGAGTTACCCTTTTTGGAAAAACGTGATAATTCCTGGATAGTATTAAAATCACAAACCAATAACTGATTTTGCTCAATTAACATTTTTAATATAGAACAACCTATTGATTTTACACTCTTGGTAGTTCTAATCCCACTATCAACTGCCTTCCCGAAGCCACTAGATATTCTTTTACCACTACGCCCTGCGTTTTCGGTATAGAGAACATTTTCGTAACCATAATCCATTAATAAAACATCAGCAACTTGTTCACCAATATCGTTGATTTCCACCAACACAGCTGCTTCGTTATAAAAATTGCCTATTCTATATATAACACTTGCAAAATCAACCGGTGTTATAAGATTATCCCTAAATGTACAAACCTGTTTATAGGGCATTTCTGTAATATCAATTACACTAAATGTTGAATAGTCAAGTCCTTTTCCTCGAGATACATCACATGTCATTGCATACACACGATCGTCAATTGGTTTTTCATATTGACAGATGTTATCTCTTTCTAACACTGGTCGTTCATACACCAGTTCCTTTAATTTGGAACCATCAATGAGTGTTCCTGAACTACCTAAAAATGCACATTGGTATTCCTGTGCAAACTTTTGTTCGTCATAATCAAGTGCTGCCAGTGTTTCATTTTTCCAATTATCATCTCTACCAGGAACATCGTTCCACATAACCTTTACAAATTCATATCCGTTGGTTTGCTCTTCAGCACCCTTGCACGTCTTATAAAAATGATTCAAGCCATTGGGTGTGGATGTCATTAAAAGTTTGGTAGTTTCACCAGATGAGATTGTAGGATAAACAGATGCAAAAAACTCATCGTAACCTTCAATAAATGCAACCTCGTCCAGGTATAGAAATGAAATTGATTTACCACGAATAGCGCTTGACGATGTAGTACCAGCATAGATTTTACAACCATTTTCGAGAGTGATGTTACCCTTGTTCCACTCCTCTACTCCCTGCTGAATCCATTTTGGAAGTGCTTCATATGCCAATTGAACTCTACTGAGTACTTCTCTCGCAGAATCTCCTTTGTTTGCAAGGATAGCGACCGTCTTAAATTCATTAAAGAGTATATAATGGAGAATAACAGCTACTGCTGTAGTTGTCTTACCTGACTGTCTAGCTGTAAGTACTGCGACCCGACGATTGTTTGTAATCTTTGTGGTAATTTCCTTTTGGTAATCATACATGTCCATTGGAATCAATCCACGGTCAACATGTACAATTTTAATATAATTTTCCGCAAAGTAAACTGGATCCTGGGCACACTTCATATACTCCTTAATAAGATCCGGTGTAAACTCAAGTTCCTCACCGATCTTTTTAAGGTTAGCATTGCCTAGGTATCCAACAGAAAGCATTATTCTTCGCCCTCACCTTTAATCATTTTTAAAAGATCTGCTGTTGACACAATTAAGTTATTATTGGTAACATTTGATTCTGCCTTAGGACCTGTATCATCAACAGCGTATTTCTTTTTGGTTGACAGATCAACAAAATCCTTGTTTGCATCCAAAAGAGTTTTCATCAGAGTTGACACAACTTCAAATGCCCGAGGTGACTCGGATTGTTTTGCAATTTCAACCATTTCCTTTACTGCGTCATCACCCATCTCAATAATATTTTGGACGTTTTGTCTTGCCAGTTCAATATCGTTGATGTTTTGGTCATTTGTTTCTTGAACAGCAGGTAAGGTCTCTTCAAATTTTTCTATATTTGCAGGAGTAGCCTCATCTATTACCTGAGTAACTTCCTTAATTTCCTCATCCGAATCCTGAAGTTCTGCAAGAGGAACGATGCCGAGGGATTGTGCAATCTTATCTTCACTCATCCTCATTGTCCTTTATTAATTTTCTGGCAGTAACACAAGATCCAAAAGGACGAGCATAGACTGTTTTGCCCTTATCAGGACTTTCATAAATCATCGGTTCGTTATTTTGTGTTTTATTTTTATCTTTTTCAACTTTATTCATATCTTTAATCCTCAGAAGGTGGCTTAGTGCCCCATTTACGCTCATATGTATCATCTGTCGCATATGAATCTGCCCATTTATTTTCCGTAAATCTTGCAAATTCGATTAACTTATCAATATCGTCATGAATATCAATAATCCATTGCTCTATTTTAGCAAAATCATCTTGAATAAGTCCATTATTATGCTTAATTCTAGTATCGTTGGATTCAATAAATTTGTTTAGCACCTTGGTAAGATGATTTAGATCATCCCTGAGATCTTTTATATCACGTTCATCATTGATCTTCTGCTCGACTGCTGCCTTTGCTGTAAGACCTTCGACTTCGATTTTTAATGTATCTATTGTTTGAGCTTGTTGAGCAGTCCACCATACAAATGTACTCACCTGTAGTACGATTGCTACAATAACTCCTATTCCAAATTTTAAATTCATTTTTTATCCTTTTCCCTATCGGCAACTCTTTTACGCAGATCAGAGGAAGAGAAACGATGATCACGTTTATTAAAATATAGCTGAATACCACGTGATTTACAAATATCCTTGCCTGTAAAATCCTGTTCTTTATATTCCTCGCCCATGATCTTAACGTCAACCTGATACATACTCAAAATATCCTCAAGATCCTTTTCAGAACCATAAGGAATAATTTCATCGACATAACTTACAGCGTTTAATTGAGTATACCGTTCAACTACGGTTTGGACTGGTGGGTTTTTTGAGGGGCGGTCCATGCTTGGATCAAACTGTAAACCACAGATCAAATAATCACACTGTTGTTTTGCTTCTCTCAGCATTTGCACATGTCCTGCATGCAATAAATCAAAAGTACTTGCCGTAAAACCAATTTTCATTTTCATCCTCATTCAGTTACAAATCACAAATATATTTAGACACTTACATTATATAACATTTTTTCTTAAAAGTCAACAAAATCTTTTTTCACTTTTGTTCATTTTTGTGTTGACATTATCTTAGTTTGGTGTATAATTAGACTATGGTCTATAAAATACAATTAAATATTATTTGGATCATCTACAAATGACACCGTAGCCCAATTATCATCAAAGTCAATATCATTAAAATCAATTGTAAGGTCGGGATCAGTAGTAGGTTCATTATTAGCAGTCATACCTGGTTGTAACACAACAGCAGAATCAAATGTATTATTTGCATCAGAAGCAGGTACCGTAGAGGCAACATTTGTCTGAATAAACTTAATGACCTGTCTCTCTTTATTTGGTCCAAAATACCAAGCCTTCATTGTGAAATTAAGAGTCCACATGATGGCTCTTCTCTCCAAAAAATCACCTTCATATATTTCTTCATTCTGTATGTCATTTAAGACCAATGGAATATCTAACGGATCCAGATCTGGAATTAGTTTAACAGTAGAAGTAAATTCTGGATTAAAAAATGGTATGATTTGTTCTACTATCTTTACAGCATCTTCTGCATACGATGCCATAATATTAAGAGAAAATTGGATATTGTATGGTGCTGGAACCCAAAAGTAATTTCTGCTACCTGTAGTCTCATTGGCTACTGTCTGCAAGACTTTTCTGGTTGGTGCAAGTTTTCTTTCACCATCATAGAACATTGCATTAATTTCAAAGGACATTCTCGGTAGAGTAATTGCCTGTGCTTTAAAGTCTGGATCTTGATTGAGTCGTGCAAGAATCTTTTGATGCGGTGCATAAGAGATAGGCACAATCATTTCTTGTACCACAGCACCTTCATTATCTTTTCTTTTAATTTTCAGCTGATTAAAGTATGTTCCAAAAAGAGCAACATATTTCCTTGTAAGCTGATTATAAAAATGATTTGCTATTGCCATATCATGAATCCTGTATATCTAATGGTTCAACTTCGATTGTTTCACTAAACGGATCCATTTCTGTAAAGTCAATAATCTTGTCAGCCTCTATTTCAAACTGCCAGTTATCAGCAAGAGGATCTGTCGCCTCTACCGCAGCCAATGTATTAACAGTATTTGCAGTGAGATCTCTATCAGCAAAATAAGTATCAATATTTTCACGACCAGTCTGGAATCTTTCTCCTGACCATTCTGCCAATTCACATTTAAGATCATATACTTGTAGAGCACCCATCTGATAGAATATACTCTCATGCTCAACATGCATGATTTTAAAGAGTTTACCATTTAATGGGAAATAGAAATAATCACCTTCGAAAGGTCTAGTTCTAGCAGGTCTGTCCTTTGTAACAAATCTTTCATATGTTCTAAATGCGACACTAAATGTAACCTGGTCTCTGATTTGTAGACCGAACTTAGAGAGGAAATCTCCTTCACCCTCGAACCCATCTACATTTTTAACATAGCCTTCAAATTCAAATGTTTCATCATAGATAGGCAAATCATCTTCATTCAGAATTTCATCAACAGCTCCACTGGAACGGGTGATGTAAATAAGATCCACACCATAAATTTGAATTGATTCGATTACAAGATCGTCAATTAAATTCTGTTCGTTGAAGTTGTCATAATTCTGAAAATAAACATTCGTTGCCATGATTTATCCAATAAAATTATATGTGAGGGGTTGAAGATTACCTATGGCATCTTCTTCCATCCTTTGACGTTCGTCTCTTGCCTCTTGCAGTATTTGTTCACCGTTAAATGAAACACCACCTACAAGTTGCATATTACTAAATTTTGTAAGATTTAAGCCCCATTGTTCTCTAATTAAAACAGCTGCATAGTTCTGTAACCAACGATCACTCCATACATCTGTATATGTGTTAGGATCAATTACATCATACGCCTCGACAACCACATATTCACCAGCAACAAGATTCCCGGCACTAGTATCTATATGTAATCTATTGACGTGCCGATTATATCTAATTAATGGGCGACCAACCAAAATCTCTTGCATAAATTCAAGATTCTGCATTGTCATATAATAGTGCTGAAGATTATAACTTGTAATGTCTTGGATATTAGTTAATACAAATTGATATTGAACATTAAAAATACCAGACCCAGATGATATTGATGACGATAAATCAAAGACTTTGGAAATACCTAGAATGTTTTTAGGCATGTCAATCCAGCCATTCTCGACATCATCTTCAGTAAGTTGATGTTTTAAATAAACTAATTGGCTACCGTTGTAGTGATAATCTCTCCAAAAAGAAACCGCCTCATCTACGCGATCTTCTACCTGATCCTCAGCTACATTGATCTGAATTACAGGAGCACCTATTTTTCTAAGAACATATTCTACAAATTCTTGTCTTGTATCAGGTTGTGCCATTTATTGGTACCTTACTATAGTTTTATTTTTATTTATATTATTGGCCTGATTCCGTTTGATGCCCATAGTAGCCTGTTGCTATGATGTTTGCACCACCTGCGTCAGTCGCAATATCAACTTTAGCAGAGCCATTGGCAAAGGTCCATTGTGAAACTGCCCATTTAACATCTCTAGTTGATGTTAATGCATGCCAAGTGTTTATAGTGTCTGAATTTGCCGGGGTTGCAGTATCACCAGAATTAGATGAATGCCGCCAATAATATGTCTGTGAAGGATTGGAAGTATTAATCCAAGAACCTTGTTGGGCGTCACCCGATGAATCACCTATTCTCCAAATTGTTCCGTCTGATCTGAACTCCCAGCCGATAACAATAGAAACGCCAGGTGTTAAACCAAATGCCAGTACTGGTGAGGCTGAAGAACCACTAAGGCTAACAGTCTCAGTAGGAGTGTTACCAGTATTATCCCACGTAAAGGTATATCTACCCGATGAGCTAAGATTATAATAAGTTACAGGAGTGTCTGTATTTTTTTGTCTCAGGAAAAATCTAAGATATGCAGTACCTGATGAGGAATCAGATTTTTGCCAATACCATTTACGACTGGTTACAACACCATCTCCTATCGGCAGGTCTAGATAAGTATTAAGTGGTTCAGTAGCAGAGCCATTTGGTGTATCACCACTGCTCTTCTGCATGTAAATTGTGTAGTGAGATCTTGTATTTCCTGGTGATGGTGGTCTGCCGCCATTCCATTCTCCAATATAGTATTTCCCACCAGGGTACTGATTACCAAGTCCGTATATTTTACCATCTTCATTAAATTCAATGCCTGGATCTGCAGATGTGTTATCAGTATCACTTATAGTAATACTACTAAGAATGTCTGCATTTGGATAGACGCTAGCATTTCTTTGTTTTATTTGAAGCATGTCCTCGGGCGCACGTATTCTATTATATACATTTCTTTCATAATCCAGGAACCCTCCACCACTACCAAGCAATTGATCAGAGTCTGGCCATCCATAGGTATCTCTTATAGACACCCATGCAAGAGATTGTCCTCCATAAGTTCCAAGGACTAGACGGTGATTGTATGAAAATAACCCAGATCCTATAAGGACATTTTCGTAGTCATCCGCAGAGGAAGATGTAAAGTATTGACCTTGTGATGTCCCATCAAGATTAAAGAAACAAAGTACTCCATTTGAATTGGTCTTTGCAGCAACTGATCCTACAAAAATCCGAGCATCTTCTACTTCAAGTAATGCACCAAATGCCTCTGCTGTTCCGGCAGTAAAGGCACCAAAATTTAGTGTTTTAAGCCATTCACCATTCAGATCATATATGTAAACATTACCCTGTGTAGTTGTTTCAGTCTCGCCTGATTGGTACCCAGGTGCAGAAATAAAAATTTTATCAAATGCTATTCGAACTCTTGTTCCAAACATATTATTATCTGCTCTATTAGCCACTATTTCTTCGATAGTGTTTATGAGTTGGCCATTTAAATCATAGACATATACTTTGCCGCGGTGGTGTCCTGCATTTCCAGCAGTCCAAGCATTGGCATTTACGTCTACATCTGACCATAATGGATTTGAAACTACAATTCTACCACATCCAATTTCAGAGCCTTCGCCCCAACCTTCATAATCAGTAGGTGGTGCTACCCCTGGTGTAAGATCTGGGTCATACAATATGTGCGTTACTTGAGCATGCTCATTAAGTAATACGGTATTATATTTGTGGTAACTTCCACCGGTAACTCCATTATTGGTAGCAATAGTTTTTAAAGAAAGTATTCCATGACCATATCCAGACTCTTCCGAGCCTAAATTGTAAACTGCCATAAGTGAAGTACTTCCAGTAATTCTGTCTGAAATCTCATCATCTGTAATTTCAGCATGCACATTTCCAAAATAATCAACTAATTGTGCAGACTTTAAGACTATAAATCCAGAGCTGGTCCACATCATACCATTTGTACCTTGCTTCATGGAATTTGTCGACAGACTATTTGCTAGTTCCACTCCTCCAGTAGAGTTACCTGGCGATGGTATAAATGGAGCAAAAAGAACATTCTGTGCAGTTGCTCCATTTGAAGGCTGTGATGAATAGGAATTAATTTTGTTAAGACCAGGGTAACCTGGTGATCCAGAGACTAGTGTAGCTTCAAAGCTAGGCGGAGGCGATCTGAAAAATCCATCATTATACTTACCTATAATATGGCCGAAGGCGCTATCCTTCCTCATTTCCCAGCCCCACGGGCCCGAAGTACTAGTTGATCCGAATGCAAAAAGCCCACCAGATCCTTGTATTCCGCCGGTGGTAGTAAATCCTAAGTCGTTTGCAGAATCACCCCCTACAAAGGAACTTGTAGCGGTCTGTCCTCCCATCCTACCCATAAAAATACCTGGTCTGGACGTAATGTAGTTGTATGATCTGAATGCCATTTATAACACCTTAAAAGGTAATGTTGTTAAAGTTTGCAAATGTCGATACATCATTTAAATCAATAGCTTCTAATCTATCAGCTACTTTTCTTTTTCTACCTATAAGATTTCCAATAACACGATCATTTTCCTCTGCCTTTGCTATAACCTTAGGTGCAAGAATTGCAACTGTGGTTTCTCTTGCGTCTGCGATTGCGGTCAGTAGTGGAGTTGGTACTGAGTTGTCAGCTGTATATGCTAGTGCCTCTACTCTTTGCTGTGCAAATGTTGATTTTTCGGTCTCAGAATAGCCATTCGCGATGGCTGCAGCCAGAACCATTTGGTTAAATGAGCCTTCAGCCTCTGAATTTTTTGCTATTTTATAAGTCTTTGCAGCAGCAATTTTTTCTTCATCAGTTGTAAATCTATCAAACGCCTCAAAATGTTCTGTCCATACACCATCAACTAAATCAACACTAGTCGTACGAACTGCTTGATCCCAATTCAAAGAAGGAATGTCTCCCTTCTCTACTATAACATATTCTGCCGGAAGATTTGATTTTAAGTTTTCTAGTTCTGGGTGTTGTTTAATTACTGTCAACAGTTCTGGGTGTTGAAAATGATCCAGTAAAGGAAACTCTGCTATTTCATTCGTGTCTGGATTGATCTTAGCAATACGATAAGACATATTATAATTCCTCTAATTTTGTGTTACACCTGTAGACTTTTCGATAAGTCCATCATAGGTTGTTGGTATTTTGAATATATTTATACATGCGTCTGTTGTATTCCAGGTATTGGGATGTACAAAGATACCATAGCCCATAGCAAATTTGCTAGCGCCTGCTTCAGAGCCAAAAGCTGCTCCCGATGTATTGCCTGCCATATCTTCTGGATATATTGTGTCGATATACCTACCATTAATATCATGAAGTTCATAAGGTTTATAGTCTTCTGTATTCGTAGGCGCTCCGGTGTCGGCGGCCGCTTCAAACGGATACAAAACTTTGGTCATAATTAAGCCACCGTATATTGACAGCCCGACCAGCTGATATGATCTATTAGAGTCACTATCAAGAGCACCCCCACGCGCCCCTACAAGCGACCATAGATAATTACCATCCATATCAAAGACGAACTTTGCACCCATATTCCTCTGGCTAGGATTATCCACCCGTTGTCCATCTATTACTATTCTGCCAGATCCTATTCTTACATCAGCTCCTAGTTTAATACTTGTCTGTAAACTTGATCCATAATTAGTCTGCCATGGATGAAAAAGTATCTTTTCAAAATTTCCGTTGAGATCAAACATATATGCAGTTCCCATATTAGCCTGCGTTGCCGCCTGATTGGGAGAATAAAAGATAGAGTCATCCTGAGAACAAATAACTATTTTTCCGCAACCGACGGCTTGTTGGGCTTGAGATCCTCCGCCGTATGTACGCCCACCAAAACTTGCACTGTAGGCCGGTCTATCATAGTCATACACCATTGGATCTGCATTACCAAATTCATTTGCTGAAGTAGTCGAATAATATTCCATCTCATTCTTCCAAAGAATATTAGGACATATTATATTTCCGTTATAATCATATATAGTAGCATTTCCTTGAAATGAGCCTACGCCAGGGTCACCGCCAGGTGGAGTAAATCTGTAGTTTCCACTAGCTCTTTGCCTACCGACGACTATTCTTCCACAACCTGCCGCTGCGGCCATACCAAAAGCATCTGAAGATGAATATAACGTAGATGGAATAGGAAGTGTGCGCAATAAATTGCCCATTTGATCGTAGACATATGTTCTACCGACCTCAAGCTCGGTGGCACCATTATCGTATGCATTAGGATCGTTATCATAATCATTTGAATGTACTATAAGTAAACCATCAACACATATAACACCCCAACCAAATCCAGTATCATCCCCGATACTAGTTTCAGGAGCATCTATTCTTCCAAGATAATCTCCTTCAAAACTAAACATAAAAACGGCGCCGACATCATTATTATAGTTATACTGACCTACAAATATTCTGCTGTCACCAATTGCGACACCACCGTTACTAAATCCTGCTGTAACATTGGGCGGCTGTACAGTGATACATGTTGCTTGTATATCACCTGCGGTATAATTACTTAGGGTAGGTTTGTCACCGATGGATTCTGGATTACCTGACCCTAACTGTACATTATCTATGGACGTCAGTATATCTCCTGCCTTCCCAATGTGTGTTTCGGCTTCAAATCCGGTACCCTGTGAGGTTTTAATTGCCATATTCTATTATCCTATCCGCTATATATTTGTGGTGATTGCCAACTTAAGCCTCGGGTGCCAGCAATATCAATGGTTGAATTATATTTTCTCCAGCGATGTGCTTTACTCATCACATCTCTTGGTCTCATTGGCTTTGTACCTGCTCTTATCTCTAAGTATTCTGTTCCAGTACTGTTTAGCGAATATCCTAATATGTTAAATTCCATGGAGGTACAATTTTGAGCCACATAATGAGTTCGAGTACCATAACTGAAACCACCTGAGATTGAAAAATCATCCATGACATTATGTGCATATCTGTCATATGCAATTAAGTGGTTATTATTAAGCCTACCCATTGATTTGTATCTTCCAAATCCATTATATGTGACTGTGTTGTTCGGGGGCTCTATATGACTTATGTATATTCCACTCATCGTATCATATGTAAATATTTTTTTATTAGTGTCGTTTCCTATTCCAACAAAAAGATGTGTACCATCTCCTTCAATCCAATTACCAAAGCCTGTAATTGTAGCTGCTCCATCCGTTGATCCCAGTGCCAAGGTCATAGGAGGTCCTATTTCACCAATAAATTTTCGGCTAAGTGAACTGAACATATATACTGCTCCGACATTATTACCCGTAAAAGGAGCACCTATAAAGAGCTTATCATCAATTACTTTCATACACCAACCATACTTATC
>Ga0181400_1000091_pt1 | contig 33196 bp, 32 predicted proteins | sample 23SPOviralmetaG_FD_130129 | JGI IMG/M metagenome (GOLD analysis project Ga0181400, IMG submission 130129) | Marine viral communities from the oligotrophic San Pedro Time Series (SPOT) site, San Pedro Channel, CA, USA - 23 SPOT_SRF_2011-06-22 | ecosystem: Environmental > Aquatic > Marine > Strait...
ATTACTATTTTCTATAATTATTACATTATGGTTTGTTATGATAATTCATAACAAATTTGTTTATTAATAATACAATTTTGTTAGCATAATTTATTGTTTCATTTTATTATTTTTTTAATATTATTTATATAATATTGTTAGCAATTATGCTAATAAATTAATTTTTGTATTATATTTTTGTATTATTTTGTTGAATATTAAATATTATTGTATAACTATTTATTTTTATTAGCATTATTGATAACAAATTATTTATTTATATAATTAATGGAACACCTCCTAAAAGTTTTTGAACTTTTGGTTTAATATATTTATTAATTATATATAATGGAAGCATTTTATTTTTTAATATTTACATTTTTATTAATTTCATTTACAGGATTTGTTGCTTTTAAAATACACAATAAAGTTCGTAAATACAAAAAGAAAAAAGAGAGAACGTTTTTACAATTTATTAATCGTGGAGAAATTCCTAAATTTAAACAATTATTAATTGGTGCTTCTTTTGGTATTGTATTTGGATTTATTGATAATGCAGGATTATGGTTCGGTATGAATGCGTTAGATAAATATTTACCTGGTGGTCCCCTTACAAAAGCAGCTCTTGGGAACACATTTAGTGATCTATTAGGTGCTACATTTGGAACATTTATTAGTATTATATTATTTGATTTAGTAGAATATGATGATGACAATCAACCTATATGGACTAATGCGATTGGAATCGTGATTGGTTGTCTTATTGGACTCTATGTGCCACGTTTAATTACAGGAAAATCATAGTTTTTTACTTTTTCTAAATATATTGTATAATGTTAAACAAAACTATTGAAATTCTTGGTGTTCCTAAAGATGTGATTAAAACTTCTGGAAATATTGTTAATGATTTAAGCATTGGTTTAGCTAAAACAATTGGTGGATTATCTCTTGGTCTTAAAGAAGTTGCTGAAACCGCAGGCAAAACTATTGATAATATGTCTAAACATGTTGCTATTACTTCCACAAAAGTATTTCGTGGTGTTGGTGACCTCGGTATGAACATTGCCAAACAATTAGGAAATGTTGTTGAAATTATTCCTGTTTTAGGTAAACCCACAGCCTACGTTGTTAAAGGCACAGGAAAAGGTGTTTACTACGTTGTAACCACTGTTGGTAACGTTGCTGGCAAAGGTCTTAAAACCATTGGCAAATTAGGCAAAGAAGCATCCAATGTTGTTGTATTTACTCTTGTATCCACTTCTGATTTAACAGAAGATTTATTAAAAGAAGCAGGGTTAACCGTGAAAAAAGTAAGTGAACTTGTTAACAACAAGAAAAAACGCAGAAAATCCAAAACTATGAAAAAACGAAAAAGTAAAAAAGGTAAAAAAGGTAGAAAAACTAGAAATAAATAATGAAAATTTAAATATTTATTTATAATGTTATACATAAATATGAAACGTAGCAAAAGTAGTTCCAAAAACAATCCGTTTTTCTTTTCTAACGAAAGAAAGGAACCCGTTTATATGAATAATCCAAATCTACAAACGAGTGAAGTTAAATTAACAGAAAATAAATTGTATAATAAACTTTCATTTCTTAAACAATTTCAATTTAACAGTTCTCTCCAAACAACACAAATCGAAACCCTTGAAGTTCAAAATATACATAATGGAGATATTGGAACTCCAGAAGAAACTACACAACAACATATACCCGTTGTTTCACATGTTTTACTACTACGTGATGTATTTTATCATATAACGCTTGGAGGAACACTCGAAAAAGATGATTTTATTCGTCTTGAAACCTATATGATACACGAAATATGCACTAAAAGAAGAATTGAACCAGAATATATTGAATTTATTCTGCCAAATCCTATTACTGGAATGTATAAATCAGACTATATTGTTAAATATACTATGAGAGATTACCATTTAATCTGTAAAGCCATCCTTTCTTGGATCGATATTGAAAATAATAAACTAAAAATTCAATATTTATAATAATAATTAAGGGATACCCCTTAGAAATTGACGCATTTTTGCCAATTTGTCTATATAATTACCTACTTGACCACAAAAATGATTAATATGCTTTGCTTCTTTATGAGATTTTGGATTTAATATTACAAAATCTTGTAAACTAAGGTTGTCTATACATTTATTTTTTATTGCGACAAAATTAAATATAGGTTGATCCAAACATTCACTAATTTTTAACTTCTCTCTTACTATTTTTTGTTGAAGGCGATACACTTCACGAAAAAGTTCCTTCATACTTTTATCAAAATACAATACGCCACTTGAAAAGCAATTGGAACTTACGCGGTCATACGATTCCTTTGTAAAATAACATCCATGATATTCATAATTTGGAGTTTCTTTTAGTGCATATAATTTATTGTTTATGGGTTTCTGAAAAAGTTCAAAGAGAGAAGCATTAATTATTATATCTGTATCTAAATATAATATTTTATCATAATTAATAATTTTTGGATAATCAAACACTTTTACACGACTAATTGCTGCATCAAAAAATGTTTTACTTTCCACTACAAATATATCCCATGTTATTTGTGATGCTTTCATTATTTTTCTTATTTTTTCTTGTAAGCGTTCTTGTGTAATGACTAAAAAATGAATGTTTTTTTGATTTGTATTGTATTTTATATAACTTTTAAACATTAATTCAAACATCGATACATATTTATCTTGGAAAAATACACAAGCATAGACTAAATTCATTACTATGGTTGTAGATTTTTATATACAAATTTAAACCTTTTGTAAAACATCTTTGATAAATAATTCTTCTCCAATCTTTTTTACAATCTCTCTCTTATGCTTCTTTTGTGTTTCTTCATCAGATGGACCTAATATATTAGTTAAATGGTCTGGATAATCTTCATTGGACTGGTCGATTACATTTATTTCTTGAATTTGTTTATTTGATATTTTTGTAATTGCCTTTTCTACCTTTTCACCATCTTCTTTAGCCCAGGTATTTTCATCTTTTATGTAAAACAGCATTCGCTTCTTATCACTACAATGAATTGGACGCATTGTTGCTTCCAATTTTTTCAAATTTTCCATCAATATTGCGGATATACCTTCAATATATCCCATTTTACTTGTTTGTAATACATTTTGCATGGATACTTGGATATTACTCATAAAATCACTAAAATTAATCGCATTTTTACAATGTTCATTCAAAAATACATTAATTGATATATTGTTATTGGTTGTATTGTTATTTGTTGTATTCTCATTCTTTATATTTTTCATTTGTTCTTTCAATTCACGATTCTCTTTTAATATTTCCTTTAAAATATGTTTAATATCTGGATCTGTATCACTTAACGATTCTTTTATTTCTTGATTAGCTATTTTATTGTGCTGAATTAGTTCTTTTTCTTTATCGTGTGTATTTTCTGTTTGCTCTATAATAAATTTACATTGTTTTTGGTGTCGTGAAAGTCCACTATTATATTTATAAGATTTTCCACAAATACAAAAGTGCATATTTTTTGTTACCATTTTGTTACCATTTGTTATCATTTTGTGTTTCAGTGTGGTTTTATGTTGTTCCCATAAAAACTTTCTACTACATTTATAATCACATTTTTCACAATAAAATTTTGGTGCATATTTTTGCATATATATAAATGATAACAAAAAATATGCTAAAGTTAAAACTCATTGATTTTTGGAAAAAAATATTTTTTGTAATTTTACACTTTTTTATTTTGTTAGCATGGTTCATCACAAATGTTGAAAAAAACAAAAATGCAAAATGGCGAGTTTTTTCCAAAAAGTTTTTTCATTTTTTTATTTTGGACATTTTTTTTTTGTCCAAATTGAAATTTTCAAAATACTTTTCAGGAAAAACGTGACACCATAGAAAATTTTTTTAATAATTTATTTCTTAAAAATCACCTACATGATGTAAGGAAAAACACATTTTTCACTAATGATGAGAATTATTTATTTTGTTATTTTTGTTCTTTTATTAATTTTAATAGAGCATAAAATGCTGGTGAATAAGGATTATTACCTTCTTTTTGAATACCATACGTAAGAGCAATATTTTTTGCTTGAAGATATTTTTCAGGATCAATACCTACATCTGGGTTGTATCCATTGAGAAAAAAATACCATCCTATAATTACATTACGAGAAGCAATAAAAGGTAAAATATCAAAAGATTCGGTTTCAACTTTAGCACAAATATTTACCGTAAAATGTTCTCTTGAGATATTTTCATCGCTCATTCTTAGATGATACTCCATTACTTGTAGTTTTTTATCAAGTTCATCCATTTCATCTTTTAATTTATTATTTTCACTTATTGTAACAGTTTTTTGTACGTAAAGAAAACGTGAATTTAAAGAAGCAGCCATGGATTCAATAGCTAACATATGACAAATATTATCATTTTTTGTTTTATTTAGTACCTCCAAATATTCATCAAAGTTTCTATTTGGATCAATACCTGCATAATTACCTGAACGAAATGGTATTACAAACTCATCAAGAATTTTTTTTAAATATTCATCACTTGTTCGTTGTTGTTCATTTGCAGTCATTTGTATTGAATTATTAGCATTTTTTGTTCTTGTTTCATCATTATTTAAAGTTGTTATAAAAGTTGCTTTTGATGTACTTACTCCTATTTTTGTCATAGTTTATATAAATTAAGAATAGTCTTTTTTTTTATTTACTAATTTTATAAAATGACGATTGAAAGTTTTTCTATTATAACGCAAAGATATGTAGATACAAATATTTTATCTATAATAACAAACTTATCAATTATTTATCCAAATACAAATGTATACGTATTATGTAATGAAAATTTTTTTAAAAAAATGATAGAACTTTTTCCAATGGATTTAAATATTAATATTAATTATTTACCTCTTATAAATGATGAAATTACTAAAGACAAAAAGAATTTTTTTGAATTGCCTTTTAAATTATTTGAAAAAGCATTAGAAAATCATTCAAATACAATGTTTTTACATGATAATATAAATATACTTAAACCATTCGATTTAGATTTTAACGAAAAAAATAAAATTATGGGTGTTAAAATGCTTGATGAAGATTATTTTGACGGTTTATTATATTTTATACAAGAAAAAAGTATATTACATAAATGGAAAAATATTATTTTACATGAAAGCAACAAAGAATATCAAAAATTATATCAAAAATTATATAATGTAAATGATGCAAGTGATGCTTCTCAAAATATAACTTTATGTAATTGTTCTTATAATAATGATTTTTTTAACATTATTAAAAATGTAGAAAAAGATATGAGTGAAAATAATATTAATGATGTTTATTATTATGATTCTTATGATTTATGTGATTGTTCCAATAATACAAGAGCAAAAAATTTATTTAATGGAATTTATATTAACTTTTTAAAAGATAAGATTCAAAAACTTTCACACTATCCAGAAATAATGGGTTACATGAATAAATCAAATTTAATTAGTTCTCATGATTTTTTTAGAAAACTACACCTTTCAATATCACCTACACAATTTAAAGTAGAAAATAACGAAATTTATTTTAAAGATGAACTTGTTAAGTCATTTTACATTGATAGAGAAACCAAATATGAAAGAATGGTAATAATTAATAAAAATTTTTTAAATATTGTCTATAAAACTAATTACAACATATTTAAACTATTTGATCTTAAAAATAATAAAAAACTTTTATTTAAATTACCATCAACACATAATTTATTTCATCAATCAATGGATAGTTCTTGTAATTTATTAAATCTTATTTCTATTTGGAAAAACAACTATAACGATTTTGTTATGTTTTATCAAGATAAAACACATAATCACATTAAATTAGAAAATATGATTCTTTACGATTATAAAGATACATCCAAATTTACAAATGATTTTTATTCAAATAAATTATTATTAGGAAGTTTGGATACAAATGTAGATTGTAAATTATTACAAGAACATGATATCTCTTATCAACCTTGGATCTATTGGCCTAAACATGCTGATAAAGTGGAGGCATTTATTGATAATTCGCAATGCACTCTTCCAAACTTTGATGAACGCACTAAGCATTCTATCTTTATTGGAAAACACAACGAAAGTAGAGAACAACTTAAGAACACAATCGAATACGTAACATTGTATAATGTTGAAGAAACACAAATGAGTTATGAGAATTATTTACAAAATATATCACAAAGTAAATTTGGTATTTGTGTAAAAGGTAGTCAACCTAAAAGCAGAAGACTTATGGAATATTTAGCTGTAGGTACTGTTCCTATTATTGTTAAAAATGAAATAAATACTACTTCTTTTGAGAATCCATTACAAGAAAATATCCATTTTCTCTCTGTTGATTCAATTGAAGACGTTAATCATATTATCCAAACTACAACAAAAGAAACTTGGAACGAATTGTCTGACAACGGAAAAACATGGTATTTTGAAAATATACATTCATCTAATAGTTTTAAAAACTTAATTACTAAATTTTTCAGTTAAATTTTCACTAAAATAATATATATATAACATAAACATGAATTCTCAATTAGATCTTAACATTGATAAATATACTAAAGAAGAACTCATAAAATTACTTGGATTACAACCACCTATTAATGAAGATAAAGTAACACAAGCGATTGATGCTTTATTAAATGGTTACACACAAAAATATCAAGTTAATCAAAATATATTACAATTTTTCTTTGATATGAAACAAAAATTGCTAAAAAAAGAATTAACAGACTATGAAATACAAAGGAAAAAACAGGAAGAAGAAGAAAAAGAAAGAGAGAAAATTTTTAAAGACGCGTTACCAACACCAAGTCAAACGCAAACATTTCAAGACAGCGATCGTAATGTAATTAAACACACCAATCTTAAAACAACACCTACATACAATCAAGAAGTTGTAGCCGACACACTTAATCCTATTAAAAAACGCGTTACCACAAAAATGTTACCTATTGACACACGATTTCGTCAAAATTATGATACAACGAAAAGCACAGATTTTTTTATTGAAATTCCAGATACAATTAAAAATGTAGTTACTATGAAATTAAGTTCATTAGAATTTCCAGCATCACAATATAATATTTCTGATACAATAGATACAAATACTTTCACAATTATTTATAATGGAACACCACAAGTTGTAACAATTGAACCAGGTAACTATGCTGCAGACGAATTAAAAGAATATTTATATGTGCCATCAGGACCAAGTGGTCTTTTTTTCACATATTTTCCAGGGGGTCAAGTTGGTATTGAATATGACGCAAAATATGCTAAATTTAAAATTGGATTAACATCTGCCGCAGCAGCAACGGATACATTAGAACTTGATTTTACATCTACTAAATTTCCATTGCGCGACATTAAATATAATTTGGGGTGGTTACTAGGGTATAGAAAAGTAAACTATACTGGAGTAACAGGTCCAAACCAATATTACACACCTGAAGGAATTTATGATACAGGAGGAACTCGCAATATTAATGTCTTAGTAAATGATTTTAATAGTAATAATAGTGAAATCTATATTAATCCATTTTGGTCTGGACCTATGAAATATAACATATTGGCACGTATTCAGCAACCAGCATCTAGTCAAGATATTGTATTTAGTGACAATTCGGACAGACAATATAAAAAAAGACAATATTATGGTCCAGTTGATATTAAACGATTGCAAATTCAAATTTTAAATGATAACTTTGAAATTATTGATAACAATAATATGGATTATTCATTAACACTTGAATTTGATTGTGTATATAATTTATAATTTATGAATGTATAAAATTATAAATTAATTATATTTTAATTAGTTATTTAACCGGTGGTAAGTGCTGTAGTGGGTGAACCAGCATTTAATTCAGCTCTTGTGAATTTACCGAAGAATATTTGTGGTCTAATGTTATTTATTGTTTCAGTAGTAACGGCTTCAGAACCAACTTTAAGTTTAAGGTCAATACTAATGTTGTTAGCAGTAGTAGTTGTTAAACCAAGGAAGTTACCATCAGTAACTTCGTTTAATAAAGCTGTGCGAACACTGGCAATATCATGTTGAGCGTCAGCAAGGTTACCAGAGTGATCGATAAGTTCGTTAATTGCTGAAGTTAATGCTGCATCTGTGATGGTAAGAGCAGTAACACTACCGGTAAAGTTAACTGTTTGGTCATCGAAGAGTGAGTCGCTAAGAGTAAGAGATGCTGTTAAGGTATCATCGGCGTTGGCGGCAGGGGCACCAGAATTATCAGTACCAAAACCAACTTTATCAGTAGCTAAAACGTTATCGTCTTTATTGACGGTAAGTGTTCCAGTAGTATTATCATCAACACTGTATACGATTTGTGTAGATACAGTGGAGTCTGTAGCATGACCGCTGGGATCATATTTGAAGGTGAAGTTAACGCTACCGTGAGAAGCATCTAAACCTTCACTATCAATGGCAATTTTGTTGGCGCCAGTAATACCAGCACCAGAAAATGTAAGTTCTTTAACATGAACATTGGTTTGGTCAACTGTAATAAGATCGCTTACAAAAGCACTTGTTGATGTAGCAAATGTACCTTCTTCAAAGTGAACGTCATAAAGTGTGGCGGCGGCGGCAGTGGCAGCACCATCGAATTCAAAAGTGTTACCAGCTTCATCAGAACCACCTGTTTTGTAGCTAATACCAGCAGCAAAAACTGCGGCACTTACATCGAAGTTGGCATAGTTTTCAACTTGACACACAACTAAGTTACCGGAACGATCAACTTCGTGAATGTAAAGTGTTTCTTTAGTGACATCCATTGTTTGAGTGGCGGCGGAGACATCAGCAGTGATGGTGGCTTGTAAGTAAAGAGATTGAGTGGAATCAGACATTTTATACTTAATTACTAGAAAAAAAAAATTACAAAAAAATTACTTAAACTACTACAAATCACTAAACTACTACAAATCACTAAACTACTACAAATCACTAAACTACTACAAATTATTAAATTATGAAAGTTTCTGATAATATTCTTTTACTTTCGAATTTATCTTAATTTTGAATGGGTCAAAAGATTTCAAATACAACCCTTCCAAACTTTTTACACGAGACAACGCTACATAAGTTTGACCGCACTCAAAAACGCGGTTCCCCACATCAATTTCTGCTAGATCTAGTGTCGTTCCCTGAGATTTATGAATGGTTAAAGCCCATGCTAAAATGAGAGGAACTTGTTCTATGGCGACATCTGGAATTGTTTCGCTTTTCCAGATATGAGTAGTAATTTTTCGTTCAATTCCATTATTAAACAACACAATCGGATATCCATCCACTTTATCAAATTCTTTAATAATACCCTGACTACCATTACAAATAGGAATAGGTCCTTCCATTTCTAAGTTAACAACGCACATTACTTGTGCTCCCTCTTTAAGAATCAAATTTTGCTCCCCATTAAAACCATTCATCAACATCGTTGTTTCCTTTTCTCGTTCTTGGACCGTAAAATTAGACGCAATTTGTTTTTGTTCCGATGTCAATTCCATCAATACAGGCGAGACTACACGCAAACCATAACTCTTCTCCTGTGTATTCAAACATTCCAGTGAAGTTTTATTTAGTTTTTCTACAAACTTCTTTGTTGGATACAGCAAAGTAGGTTTTACAATTTGTTCTTCTGGTTGCGTCCTATTAATATATTTTTGCAATTCTGCGAAAGATTTCTTTGTAATACGTCCCACACGAATTTGGTTAAGAATTTTAGCATACAACGCATCATTCTGTCTAAAAATTGTCTTCAATTCAATCTCGTAATCAAACGTAGATTTCCAATTTTCAGACTCAAAACAAAAACGGCAACTATCTTCATCACTTTTTTTTCCAACTGGAGGCAATTGAAAGAAATCACCACTAAAAACAAGTTGAATCCCACCAAAAGGTGTATCTGGTTGATTACGCAGTTTTCGTCCAAGCATATCAAGCAAATCAAAAATCTTTTTTGACATCATACTGACTTCATCAATGACAAGAATATCAACACTTTTCCAATTTTTCTTCTTTTTACCAATTCGAATTTTATAAAGAATTTTGTCAAATGGTGCGTTTCCTAGTCCAATACCAGACCAAGAATGAATTGTTTTTGCATTACATTGCAACAATACTGCAGCACAACCTGTAAGAGCACACACATGAATACGTTTTCCCATTACACATGCCTCTTTAACCATTTCTTTAATTAGAAATGATTTACCTGTACCACCAGGTCCAGTAATAAAAATATTTTTTTCTTCTTTGAATTTATCAAGTGCAAATTGTTGCTGTTCTGAAAGAACCATTGTGCGTTTGTTAATTAAATATTTAGTTATCTTTATTTTCAATTTTAAATATATGTCGTTTAAATGTTGTAGTGTATTCACTTGTTTTGGTGTTATTTTTTTGGGAGCAATTGCTGTTTATAGCAAATTAAAATCCGTATTTACATGCTGTTCCTGTTAATAGTAGTAAATAGATTTAAATAACTATCTAGTAAAATATATATTATGTCTAATGTAGATATGTTGCAAATTTATTTACCTAAAAATGAAATTATTAATAATTTTTTGAAATTAGATGATGAAAAAAAATTATTATGTATAGCAATCGGATTACGTTGTATTGAAGATAGTAATTGCTGTGTTGAAGAATTTTATAATCAAGAAATGAGCGAAGTTAGAGCAAACGAACGCAAAAAATATCAAGAACTTGAAGAGAAATACAAGGAAAGTCAAGCCTTACATCTAGAAGAGTTGAAATCACTTGGTGAACGCGTATATCAAAATGCTTCGTTGGAACATGAAGAAAAATATAAACAATTGCAAGAACGTTGTAAATCGATTGAAACTCAATATTATACTTTACAACAAAATGTAGAAAGCGACAAACGCCTTGCATTGGAAAATTACAATACCAAACTTATGAGTTCTCTTAACGAAAAAGAAGAAAACTATCGTAGTCGTGAAGATGAATTACGCAAAGGTTATGAGGAACGTCTTACCATTGAGCGAAACAAAAATAGCAAACTTCAAATGATTGATAACAATTCATCTAGAAAAGGAAAAGAAGGTGAAGAAGAAACCGAAAAATTATTGAATCGTTTGTTTCCCAAAGCGGAAATTGTAAAATGTAGCAGTGAATCGAAACGAGGTGATTTTAATATTTTACTTGGAAATATGAATATGATGGTAGATGTGAAAAACTATAAAAAAAACGTTCAAAAAACGGAAATTGATAAATTTCATCGTGATATGAAAGAAAACCCTGAATACACGTGTGGTGTATTGCTTAGTCTTGAGTCTGGTGTGTGTAATAAAGAGGATATGTCTCTTGAAGTATGCAACGAGCGTCCAATTATTTACATTCATAATTTTCTTGAAGACACAAAGAAAATGATATATGCTTGTAGTATCGTGCAAATGATTCATAGTATTGAAAATCTAAATCTTAAAAACCAGGAAATAGTTGATAAAGTGACAAGATTACAAAAAGAATCGAAAAAGAAATATGTATCCACAAAAAAAGATTTAGACAAATTTTATAACAAAATGACTAAATCTTTAGAAGAACACGAAATTATGATTAAGGATTTATTTACACTATTTCAAAGTAAGAACTCGTAAATCCCATAAAGATACCAATGAGTGCGCCGACTACAATTTGAAATAAAGAATGCGCTCTATATTTGTAACGTTGGTAAAGTGTTGCCAAAGTAATAGCTGTAAAAATTGTTCCAATCACATATTTGTAATCTTTTGCGTATAATAGAAAAAATGTGGTAACAAATGCTGCCATTTGTGCGTGTCCTGAGGGCATACCATAATCTTTAAACTTTATTCCATCAAAAAAAGGTATTTTTAATTCTATTTGTTTTGTAGGTCTTGGTTGTTTAATAATTCGCTTTAAAAAGAAATTTAAAAATGCATTGATCTCAATCATCTCAGTAAAGAGAAATTTTTTTTTAAATTTATAATAAAACATATAAGCATAACTAATACCAATTAATATTCCTGGACCTAAAAATCCAATGTAATCTAATGCTATCATATTACAATAACATTAGATTTAATAAATATAATTGTTATTTATTTATATAATTTAATTGTGTAATTTAATTACTTAAATTATTACGTTCACTAATATTGATACAATTGTGTAACGCTTAAAGCAAAAGACCAATCCATATGATTTAAATCAATCACATTTCCACGGTCATTCAAAAGACGAATATGTGCTCTTTTAATTGTAGCAGGACCAAAATAACTTCTTGTGTATTCTGTAACATCTGATTCATTTGTATCTAACCAAATAAGATTTCCAACAGCATCACTGCTTCGTGTTACTGGAACTGATATACGACTAATGATATTATTAGGTAATGTATGTTGAAGACGTTCTGTTTTACTTCGCAATTGTTGTTCTAAAATTTGTTCTACAGTAAATACTTGTGCTTTTGTGAGACGCTGAGGTATTGTAGAGTTATCAATATTTCCTCCATTTATAGAAACATTATTTCCATTTACAGTGGGACTTCCGTCGGAATTACAATAATTACGATTGTAGTAAGACGGTAATTTATCTATTTTTTTATTTGACAAATTCGTATTAGAAATATGAACTTGACCGTCATAATTACTATTAAAATCATCAAATTCAATATAAATTGTTTTTGGTCCAAAAATATCAATGCATGACTCACTTGTGTATGATGTTGAACCACTATATGTTGTTTTGCGAAATCCAAGAAGCCAACCTAAATTATGATCTTTTGTTTGCAAGTTCACACAACTACTATTATTATAATTCGTCTCATTTGTGTAAAAAAACATTGAAAAATTATTTCCACCGCTTACATCGGATATTGTCATCTTAAATGTATTTTCATTAAAAGACACACTTGATGTGCCTCCAAATTTGTCATTAATGGCCTCTTGTAGTTTTACTTGTAAAGTATTTGAAACATCAATGGCTCCTTCGTATTTATAATTTCCATCTGGAATTTGTATAGTTTCACGAAGACCATTACAGCTAATATCAAAATAACTGGTTCCATCTTTCTCAGTAAATACATACCAAGAAGTAGGGATTTCAAACGATTTCACATAAAACGATAATACATTTGTAATGGGTTCAGGAAATTCAATGATATAATCCGTTGAACTACTAGGAGGGATCACTTCGTTATCATTGACTGTTGTTTGGCAATTTCCAGAAGTATCCGTAGAAAATGTAGTAGTTGGACGAAATAACAAATTGTCACGATAATGACTATCAATGGAAAGAATTTTTTGTGTAGTTTGGCGTAATACTGGATTATTGACACCCTGTTGTATTTCACCTGGATCATTTAAGTATTTACGTGTCATTACACTACGAATTGGGTCTGTAACTGTTATATTTTGTTGAGCTCTATCACCAACGGTTCCATCTTCATAACCATCCTTAAATAGAAATAATTTATTTAATCCATAACCATCTTCTGTTATGGTATCAATACCATTTTCAAATAAATATTGTTGAACTTTCTTTTTCATATTTTCATAAAATGTTTTTACTTTGTCGTTTGTTGTAGAGTCAATATTTTTATCAATTACATCAAATATAGTTTTTTTAAGAATTGGATATTCAAGATCTAAAATTGTCACAATATCATTTATTGTATAATCATCAATATTATATAAATTACCACTCATGTATATTTATAATAGAGTATTTTTAATCATTTTCAACCCTCAAAAATAAATTATTATAATTTTTATTCTCAAGTTTAAAATTGAAGGTTAAAGTAATCTTTTATTCTTGTTTAAACCAAAACAAAATGACTACACCAAATAACGAAACTGTTGCTCCGGTTGAACCTCAGTATCAAATGGTGCCTGATACTGAAGAGTGTTCGATTTGTATTGAAAATTTTACAAATGTAAAGCGAAAGAAGGTAGTATGTGCTAAATGTAATTATAGTTGCTGTAAGCAATGTTGCCAAGAATATCTTATTTCCACTACAAATGAACCCCAATGTCCTAATTGTAAAACGCTATGGGATAATGAGTTTCTTTATGAAAATTTGACAAAATCATATATGAATACCACATACAGGAAACACAAGACGGAACTTTTATTTCAAATAGAAAAAGCTCGTATTCCTGAAATGATGCCGGCTGTTGAACTTTATAAAAACCTAAGTGCTATGGAAAATGAAGCAGTAAAACTTTACAACCAGATGCAAGAAATTAAGAAACAATATAACACTCTTCAAGGTCAAATTAATTTTATCAAAAATGGTAATTTTGAAGCAGCAATGAATGGTGCGGTGAAAGAAAATAAAGATCGTCGCGCATTTATTCATAAGTGTCCCGTAGAAGGATGTAATGGATTTCTGTCCGCTCAGTGGAAATGTGCGGTTTGCTCTAAGCACACTTGTAAAGATTGTTTGGAATTGATTGGAGACCATAAAGATGAACCTCATACATGCAACGAAGATAGCGTAAAGAGCGCGCAAATGATTAAAAAGGATTCTCGACCTTGTCCTAAGTGTGCGGTTCCTATTTTTAAAATTAACGGATGCGACCAAATGTGGTGTACTCAGTGTCATGTAACCTTTAGTTGGAACACTGGAAAAGTTTCAGTAGGTGGAAATGTTCACAATCCTCATTATTTTCAATTCCTTAACCAAGGTGGAGTATTGCCTCGTAATCCCGGAGACCAAGTGTGTGGGGGTCTTGTAGATACTTGGCGATTTAATACTCAAATTAAAAACGTATCTTTAGCATTTAATCAATTTGTAATTATTTTGAAGGGAGACGAAACTTATAAAAAGTATATCCAGGATGGAGAAATAATAGAATTTGCTAATAAGAATCTAACATCAGAACAGATGACAAAACAATCTATTATTACTTCAATCAAAAAAGATAAAAATCTTAAACTAATTAATCTACGCTATTTGACTGAAATATTGCGTGGCGTAAGACACAATCTCTATATTCTTAACCGAATTAGAGCACAAGTGAACCGTCAAGATGATAATACAATCGACAGAATTAAATATATTGTAGATGAATATAGTGAATCCAAATTTAAATCAATTTTGTCAAAGCAAAATGTCAAACGTAATAAAAATCATAGAATTTTGCAGATTCTTGAATTGGTAAATGTAGTGTGTACTGATAATTTCAATCAACTTCAAGAAATTCTAAAGAAATTTATTGTAGACATGACAAAGAAAGCCAAATCAAAGCAACTAATTAAAAATTTTGAGAAAAATATTAAGGATATTGATACTACCATTGGAAACTTCTATCAGATTAGAACGTATTGTAATGATGAGTTTGCAAAAATTGCAAAACAATACAATAACAAACCTATGATTCTTAATGATAATATGCAACTTAACACATATTAACACATATTAACACATATTAATTATTGTCATTAACCAAATATTTAATATTTTTTGTTTTAATTTATAGAAAAAATTATAAGTATTAATATATAAAATGAGTGATATTTCGGAAAACATAACAGAAATTTATAATGAATATACTAAAGAAGTAAATCAAATAAAAGAAATAGAAGAAATAGAAGAAATAGAAGATGGACAACCAGAACCACAACCAGAACCACAACCAGAAAAAATATCTATTACAAAATTGGAATATTCAAATAACCTAGAAATTATTGGTGAAAAATTTACCAAATACACGAAAGATCGTATTGAAATTTTTGATAATCTTCCTTTGTTAGCAGAAAAATTACCTATTGAAACAGTATTAGATAAAATGGTTATGTATACCGTATTTTGGAATCTTGAAACGAATAGATTATTAGCAATTGAAGATAAAGATCATGAAACACGGATACAATTATGGATTTATGATAAACTTAAAAAACAATTAGAAAAGTTTTTGGAAAATTTTTCACCTCAACAACGTAATATACTTTTAAAGGTAGCAAGAGAACAATATGACAGCAAAAAAAAGAAAAAATTTATTCCTCTTTCAAATGAAGAACAGGAAAAAGTAAATGATTCTTTTTTACCACCTGAATTTCGTAATACGAATTCAAAACAAAATATGAATAGTGAAAATAAAAAAAATAATAAAAAGAAAGGTAAAAAGAAAAAACATTAAATAATTCTCTCCTATTATACATCCAAGAACGAGCAAATAGTCAAAGAAACAAATAAGTAAAGAAGTCTTTTAGTTCTTCCAAATCACGATGTCTTTTTTTAGGAATTAGCATAAATCCTTGACCTCTTTTTGAATGTGTATATCCTTTAAAAACCATGTCTTCCAATTGTGTAAGTTCTTGCATATATTCCTTCTTCAAATCGTGCCTACTTACGCGAAAATGACCTTTATAAACATAACGATTATAATTGTTATCTGAATAAATATTATATTTTTTATCCAAATAAGTTCGATTCAATAAAAGTCCAATTCCATTTATTTTATTATTGCTATTATTCATTTCAATAATAAAAACATTTGCTTCTGGTGGAATTTGATAATTCATTTTAATAGGAGAACCATAAATACAACCATCATAATTATATTGCCTTCGCCACCCTCGATTTTCGTGATATGTTTCTTCATTAAATCGAGTTGTAGTTACATATATAATTCCATGTTTTGGAGTCTTCAACATTTTTAAAGGAGAGAAAATTAAATTAAAATGTTTCAATTTTTAAATCGTCCATAATTTTTATGGAAATTATAAATAAACGTTCTCTCCTTTTCATTAATATCAAACACATTAAACATATTTTCAATTGTAAAGCCTTCTAAGTTACACACATTGGGTAGAAACAAAAATGCTTCCTTTTCCAAATATTTCATACGATACCGTGTTGCTTCATAAACAAATAGTGCCAAAGGTGAAGTCAAAAAGGATTGAAGTAATAAAAATTCTTCATGTGTTTTCTTTATAATCACATAATTATCACGTCTACTTATTCCATACATCCCATTACTATCATAATAAGGAAACCCATACATTTTATGTGCCAATACCAGTTTCTTTTCATTCGCAAATGCCAATTCTTTATTACTATATTCAAATACTAATGAAGGCTGAAGACCATGCAATATACAAGTTTTTATATTTTTAAAAGGGTGTTCCTTATTTTCAATAGGTTGAATAGAACTATGTTTTGGAGGTGTATTGGTTTTTATTACATCTATGTAACCACATTTATTCACAAAATGCTGTAATTTATTTATTATAGTAATGTGTGTAAGTGGAATGGGAGTATCTATATTTTTATAGTGATAATCCACATAGGTTTGTGTCATTGTATCTAATAAAGACAGTTTATGGTCTGTTTTCATCTTTTGTAATGTAAAATAACATGTAGGCGTTTGTGCGTTTCCTTTGAACCACTTGTTGGTTTCCGTATTAGTAAGTGTAACACATTTATGTAATTTATAATTACATAAAAATTGATGCATTTTTGCCTTATCTGGACGCATCCATAAGGAAGGTATAATTACACATATATATCCATTTTCTTTTACATGGGAAACCATCTTTCGTATAAAATGAGGCCAAATGGTAGTTCCATCTTGTTTTTTATTGGACTTTTGATTTGTAGGTGTCTTTACAAGTCCATTTGTATTATAAGGTACGTTTCCAATGAGTATATCATACTTTTCTTTTGGAGAAAAGGAGAGAAAATCTTTAATAATAATGTTAGCATCTTTTGAAAAATATTTCAATAATTCTTTTTTAAAAATAGGATTTATTTCTATCATCGTAATACTATACGTTAAAATGTGTTTTGCTCTCTCAAATGGCTCAGCAATTACGTGTTCTAATCCAACAAACAATTTATTAAAGAGAACCATTGAAAAATATCCATAACCAGCACCTACATCTAACCAACGGAGAGATGGATTACAAAACACAGAATCAGGTAACAAAGAAAATATAGAATGTATTAATGAAAAATCAGTATTGACTTCACCATATTTTAATTTTCTCTCTAAAGGAATTTGAAAATGTTGCTCTATACTACGTAAATCAAATAACATTACACTACTTAATGATATTTTTTACGAATTCATAACCAATTACAAAGCAAATTACAATATGAAATTCATGTTAAATCCATATTGTAAATACATGTATTAAAAAATCTCTTTATTTCGTATAATATAATGAACTACATCCTTGTAGAAAGGACGAAACAAATATAAATTTTTTTGTAAATCATCATATTCAATCCAAGCAAACTTGTCTTTTTCATAAAATCCATTATATTCTTGTATTAAATGAGCTTGTGTTTTTTTAATAAATTTATAGTTATTTTCTAAATAATTGGGAAGATTTTTGTTATAAGGAACTTTCATAAAAAAACAATTATATTTTGTTTTTGATACATATTTTTTGTTGGTTTTTTTTATTTGTGTCTTAAGTTTGGAGGGAGAACCAAAAAATCCGCTAGTTTCTTCATATCCTTCACGAATTGCTGTTTCTAAAAGGGTTTCTCCTTTTTCTTTTGAACCACCAAAGTCACTCCAAAATCCTTTGCTGTTTGATTTTCCTTTCATATCTATTGTTTCTCGTGCAAAAAGAAAATATATAGTTGTTCTATTGTTATTAACTTGTTTCGCATATGGTAGAACTCCAGCCATATATATTATGTAAATGTAATATTTTTTGTAACATCGAAACAATTTAAGATATCAATATTATATTGTTGATTTCCTCTTGGAGGAAATACATTGTTAGTAGATTCAACATAAGCACCCGTTGTTTTCCAAAGGTCATATTTACATACATCATTTTTACCAAATCCATATTCACCGAAAAATTGAATAAAATCATTAAAGTATGCATTGGAAGTATCACGAACTGTATACATATTGTTGTAGGTTTGAAATCCGATTGGTTCATTGCATGGAGATAAACTACAATCCGATGTTGCTGGTGGATCACATAATTCATTTCCTAAAACTGTATGATAGCGTAAATCATAACTTCTAAAATTATCAACCGTTGTATTGGATGAATCAAAAACAATTGTGCCATCATAATTAGATTCTACATTGAGTGCAGCTTCTGTTTTTACTGTATTGTAAATACTTCTTGCTTTTTTTCTTGAAATATAATCACTAGCAGTAATATCTGCTTTTACATTGCGTAATGAATGATGTCTATCCATATATACTATATTTGTATAAATTAATTATAGAGACAATTTAGTTGTAGTGATATACTATAATCCATATTATTTAAATTCACTTTGCGTCCATATGGGTCAAGCAATTGAACTCTTAATTTTTTAACTTTAATAGGACCGTGGTATCTTCTTGGAACGGATTCTGCACAAGACAATAACATAGGACCAGATGTAGTTTTGTAAGAAGTATCAATAGGTATTTTTGCCAATATATTACTTTGAACTGCTGAATCGTTAAAGCAACCTTGGAACGTTTGATTAAAATTGCGATTAAATTCATCCACAACAAGATATAAGTAACGAGGGTTTTGAGGGTCAAATGCTCCTTCACTTGTAAAAGTGACATTTCCTGAGTTGTCTTCTCCAGGAGTAGGATTATTTTTGTATTCACCAAAACGATAACCAAGAGACCAACCTAGTTTCATTTGTAATGGATTTTCATCATAATCACTTCGTGTTGTAGCATTGGAACGTAAATTAAAATAAATTTCCATATTATTAGTCATATTAGTAAAACTATTATCACTTATACCACTATCATCAAGTGCAAATTGAATTGTTGAACGATAGTTGTTTTCACCTACAAAGTAAGGTTGTAATAATCCATTTTGTAAAAATAAATCTTCAAATCGTACAAAACGAGGTTTACCTAGAGTTCCAGAATTGTAAGGAGTATTTGTTGCGATATCATATTCAATTGCTTGATTAACACCTCTTTCTATTTCTAAATCACTTGTTTTTTCTGTTGGATATTCATAATGTCCGTTTTCAACAACGAATTTTCGCAATGTTGGTCCAGTTACAGTCCGTCCACTTACATCTAAACCACTTGGGTCAAACATGTGAAAATAATTGTTACCGTTAAATGAATCTACACTGTAAATTGTGTTTGGAATTTGGACGGCTTTTACATCCATGGATAATACGTTATCAATAGGTTCAGGAAGGTCAATTAAAAGGTCTTCAGAATTTGTATCATAATAATTATTTCTAAATCTTGTATCAATGTTAATTAGTTTTTGAACTATTTTTATATTTTCAGGATTTAATTCTTGATTTGGATTTCTTGTTTGTAAAAAAATAGGAGATCCATATAATGATTCGTTCATTTATATATACATCTTTTTATTTTTTAGTTAAAGAATTCTACATATTTATTTGTAATGTTTGCTTCACTTTATTTTGATGGTGCTTCAAGAGGAAATCCAGGTAATGCAAGTTGTGGAGGCGTTTTATATGACATAAATCACGAAGAAATTACCACATACACCAAATATCTTGGAAAACAAACTAATAATTATGCTGAATACATGGGACTTTACCATGGAATGATGGAAGCACAAATACATAATATATCTGATTTAACGATTTATGGTGACTCACAATTGATAATTCGTCAGTGTAATGGAATATATAAAGTAAAAAATGAAACTTTAAAAGAAATTTACACTAAAGTAAAAGAAGTAGAAAAATTATTTGATTCTGTTTCTTACAATCATGTAAAACGAAATTTAAATCAACGTGCGGATGAACTCGCAAATCAAAGTCTATAATGAATTAAATATATCTATAAGATTATAGGTATAGTTAATAATGATAGATAATGAAGAGGATTTTATTGAATATATTAAGGAACAGAAATATCTAGTTATTTTTCCGGATGAATCGTGTAAAATGTATTCAACATTGAGAGATATCGAAAAAGATATATGTATTGATTTTACAACAATTCATAAAAAATTAAAAAATAACGTTCATACGTTTCTTTATGCAAAAGGAACAAACTACCTATTTTATATTCGAAAGATTCAAAAGTTATCATAATATTTATAAATCTTCTTCATTTATGTTAGAGAGAGGTATGTTAGAGACAGCCAAATGGTTATAAAATTCTTGAGCGTTATAATCCATTGATTTTATTTGTGCTAATGAAAATATTTTATATGGACGATCTGCTGAATCTTCTTTTAAATTTTTTAATTCTTTATATTCATCAAAAACGGCATTAAATACTTGTTGATCTGTGTTAGTAATTTCTTGGTTTAATGGATAACTATTCATAGCTTGTTGTATATAATTTTGTGTGTCTTCAAATGTAACTATGATACCAGTTTGATTAACTTCAACATTAAATTTAATACTTGGTTCACGGGAAGAAATTGAAAATAAAAATTGTTTAATTAAATCATTGAAATCTTGAGCTATTGTATCTTTACCAAAAGTATAATAAGAAACAATAAAGTTAATCATATTATTAGTATAATCATTTAAGTCGGCTGCTTGATTTTTAAATAAATCGCCATCGGGTATAGTAGTCGTATTATGTAATAAACAAGTTAACATAAACCATTCAATACCAGGAATTACATTATTGGGATTAGTGTAATTAAATGGATTTCTTTGTTGTGTTGATAAATTTGTAGTAAATATATTTATTAAGTCTTCTCTGTTGGTAGTTTGATTATAATATTTTATATTTACTTGACAATTTAATAAATATTTAAATTGTTCTATAGGTATTATTTCTTGTCTGTTGTCATTTATTTCTATAGTTTCTCGTGAAAATTTATTATCTATGGTATCCATTTTGATAACAGGTATAGTATAATTAAAAATATTTGTTAATAAAATAATAGTACCTAAATAAAGATTTGTATAAGTATTAATAACATTTTCATCTATACCACTTATTTTTCTTAATAAACTTATACTAGTATTTTTAGAAATAGCAATTATATCTTTTAATCTATAACGAGTTAACAATACATTATTTTGAAATCTTCTTGGAAGACCAGGATTTACTTCTAAAAATTGTGTTTTCATTTCATTTGGATAACCCGCTGCAATTACAGATAATAAACTTTGATGTTCTGAAGTAAAATCTGTTAATGCATCAAGTGCTTCAACACCAAATTTATCATATCCACTTGTTGATTGTTTTTTACCTGCAATACTATATGCTTCATCGATAAAAATAACATTTTCAAGACCCTGAACTAGTTTTTTATATACCAATGGAGCAGTTTGTCCTACATATTGTCCTATAATTTCAGGTTTTTTTATGTATATAATATCACCTTTTGCTAATAATAATGAATATTTAAATGCTTCAGCAATAATTTCTGCGTTATAACTTTTTCCAATACCAGGATTTCCTGATAAAATTAAGTTAAATGGATTATAGGTTTTTAAATTTATAAGTCCAGTATTAATGGAAACAAGTGCTTCACCCAATTCAATACGTAAATTGTTTAAATTATCAGTATTTAATTTTGTATCACAAATTTCTAGAAATTTTTGTAAACATTGTAATAATGTTTTTACTTCCGTACCAAATTTAATTCTATCAGCAGTTATTTCATCAATTTTTTCTTCTAATAAAGTTTGTTTTGTTAAATAATTCATTTTTTTATCATTACTATCATATGAATCCTTAATTGTATCACCAACTTCTAAAAGTTGTTTAGTATACGTATCTGAAATTGCTTCTAAAGAATTTGCATCTAATGAACTATTTGTTCTTTGTAATTGTAGTATATTTGCATAAATTTGATACTTATTTTGAGCGTCTACAATTAGACTATTACTTGATTTATTATTTTCAATGTCTATTACCTTTTGATATTTATCATTTTTTTCACTAAAGTAGCGTATTATATTTTGTCTAAAATTTTCTATATTAGTCGTCATTATTTCATTAAGTTTTGTTTTTACAATATTCCAATCTGATGAAATAGCACCACCTTTCATTGTATATAGTATCGTATTATATTTTTTAATTAAATATACTAGTTATTTTATTTTAGTATTAGATGTATGAAGTCAATAACTTAAAATTGAAATGCTTATAAATTGTTATTTCTTGTCAAATACACAAACACAACAAGATGGCAATTATTAATATGCCCTTTGAAAAGAACGAACACGTTTACCGTAGAGTAGAATTTAATACGCTTTCCTTGGTGGAAGCAAAAAGGACAATTCCCAATGTTTCATACATTGAATTTGTAAATGCATGTCGCCAAGCATACATTCCAAATTTCTTGATTGATCTTTACTATATGCATTACTTGGCTATACTTGGTGATAGATTGCGGGCACGTAATTTTAAATTAGATTTGGAACAACGCAATCTAGATATAGCAAAATTGGTAAATTACAACAAGGAACAACGATTTAACTTTGGAAGCGTTCTTCATACTTGTGTTTCATGGAACAACGATACAACTATGATTGAGTTTCTTAAAAATGAATGCAATGGAGATTTTGATGTCAAGGATGGTGGAGGATTTCATGTATATTCAATCACCTGTCAAGAAGATGTGTATACAAATCCATTTTTGGATATTTTGGGATATGGTGAACGCCCGGTTGACGTTTATACTCTATTTCGTCGCAATCCACATGACTTTGCAGAAATGGATACTTTCTTGGAGATTTTGGATCCCGATGTAGAAGAAGAAGAAGAAGAAGAAAATATTGAAGTAAATGAACCTCAACCATTGAACCAATATCGTCGTAACGCTGTTGCTGAAAACAATATCCCTCGTCTTCAAAGACAAAATGCTGTTGTTTTTGATGAAGAAATTGTGAATAATGCACCGGATTATATTCCATTGCCAGAATTTGATGATAATTGGCCTGAACCACACTTGGAACAAGATGAACCCGAACCCATGGAACAAGATGAACCCGAACCCATGGAACAAGATGAACCTGAACCCAAGAAAAATGAATACATTGAGGAAAGAATTAAATATATGGATGAAATGGATGAAAACAAAATGAATAATAAATTGGTTACTATTATTAACAACCTCTTTCCAAACGATAATAACCTTGTAGAAGACATAATTGGAACACTGAAAGCTTACGAGGTTTTCACTGTAGAAGAATTTATTGATTCAAAGTTGGAAGAAGGAGATTTGGAAGCATGTGGTATTGAGGATGAAGAAGTTCTTAATACTATCTGGGATTATATTGAAAAACGCAGTCCAAATTTTGTTAATGGAGAATGGGTTAATTAGTTATAAAACAACAATAAAAATGAAATAAATATTATTTTTTAATTCTATTATAAATAAATGGATAATAAAGACGAGAAAAAACAGCTATCAAATGATTTGAATAAAAAAGCAATTAATATATTACAATCCAAAGGAAAAAAAGAATTTATACAACACGTTTTTACTGACCCTAAAACAGGAAAGACACTTAGTTATTCAGAAATGAGAGCATTATACGGGTAATTAGTCTAATAAAATTGAAATTACTTTAATAGATTTTTTATTGATAACATACAAAATGTCTTGCCGACCAAACAAAGTAATTGACCTTGAAGATCTTATCAAAGACGATTCTCGCTTTGAAACGCTTAGGAAGCATGAAGAAACATACAAGAAAATTATTGTAGATATTTATGACTGGTTGAGTAAAAATAGTAGTAATACCAATCTTAAAAAGAAATTCAATGCGTATTACAGCAAACTTTCTCATAACTACAGACTTTCTGTTACCAAAGCACTTCTTGTATACACCTATCGTAAAATGATTGAAAATAATGAAATTGAATCCAATGCAACCATGTGGACGTTGCTACGAAAGCGCCCCACTCGTAATCTATCTGGTGTAGATGTGATTACAATTCTTATGCATCCTTATCCAAAAGGACAAAAATTTACATGCGAGCACGATTGTTATTATTGTCCCAATGAACCTCCAACAGAAGAAAATGGTTTTCTTCCTCCTCCACGATCCTATCTAAGTGAAGAACCAGCGGTTGCAAGAGGACTTCGTAATAAATATGATGAACTAGACCAAATTAATGAACGAATTACAACACTTATTAAAAACGGGCACGAAGCAGATAAATTAGAATATATCATTGAAGGTGGAACTCATAGTGAATTTCCAATGGATTATTTGGAAGAATTTCATCGTAATATTATTTATGCAGCAAATGTATATTACGATAACGAAAAACGAACTCCTCTATGTATTGAAGAAGAAACCGTGATTAATAAGACAGCATCGGTAAAAGTAATTGGACTTTCAGTTGAAACACGTCCTGACTGTATTGTGGAAAATCCTGAATGGCTGAAACTGTACAGAAAGTGGGGTGTTACACGAATTCAACTTGGTGTTCAGACCACAGATAATAAAGTATTGAAACTCATTAATCGTGGTCACACAATTGAAACTTCTAAAAAAGCAATTGAAATGTGTAGAGAATATGGTTTCAAAGTAGAAATTCATATTATGCTGGACCTTCCTGGTTCTTCACCAAGAAAAGATATGGAAATGCTGGATGAAGTATTTCAGGGAGAAGAAATACAACCAGATTATATCAAATTGTATCCATGCTCTGTTACACCATGGACTGTAATTCAAAAATGGCATCAGGAGGGAAAATATAAACCTTATGCCAACAATAATGATCCCAATCAACTTACACTTGTTGACGTGATGAAACATGGACTTCTTCAATGTCCTCCATATACTCGCGCATCTCGTGTTGTTCGAGACATTCCAACTACATATATTGAAGGAGGTAATAACTATCCCAATCTTCGTCAATTGGTTGAAAAGCAATTGGAAGAAGAAGGCCAACAAATTTATGAAATTCGTTATAGGGAATGTGGTCGCTATCCTGAATATAAGATGGATACTGCCACATATGTTACAAGAACATACGACACACCACTTGGGACAGAATATTTTATCAGTCTAGAAAGTGTAGATGAACGCGTAATTTTTGGATTCATTCGCCTTCGCATTACAGAAAATGATAAATCAATGTTTCCAAGTCTAAATAACATGGCACTGGTGCGCGAACTTCATGTATATGGTAATTTGGTTCCAGTTGGACTAAGGGGAAATGCAGTTCAACATAGGGGCATTGGAAAACGTCTTCTTGCCTTGGCTGAAGATATTGCAATCTCTAGTAATCAAAAGGGTGTTGCAATTATTTCTGGCATTGGTGTTCGTGGCTATTATGAAAAACATGGATACCATCTATGTGATACGTATATGGTAAAACATTTTACTACAATGGATATATATGATATTTATATTATCTTTGCTATAGTTATGTTGTTTATTGCGTGCTTTATTTCATTATATCAATATGTTATATGATGGAATATTCATTAAATATACATTAAAATACTATAATAATTTTACAATTTTTTTTTACAATTTTTTTTTATAATTGTTATATATAATGAAGGGCGGTTTTTTTTTTAAAATAAATCAAGCTCAAATAGATAACTGGAGAAAAGATTACCGTTGTCCTCCAGATGAAAGTATGGTTGATTGCGGTGCTAATGTATTAAGTTTTTTAGGTATTCCTTATAATATTGCTCGTGAATTACAAACATTGTCTAACCAACAAGGTGCGTTATCATTGCAACAATTAATCGAAGCACTTAATCTTTTACCTAAGGATGAGTTTGAAAATGCTCCAAACTTAGAAGATGTAACTTCATATGATTATGAAAATATAGATGATATGTTTGCATTTTTATTTGATAACCTTCCACCCAAATATGCTGTCATTGTTTTAGGAGTCAGAAAAGAAGCTTTATTTGAAGGATCAACAAGGGGACATTTTTTTATTATTTTTAAAGATAACAACGATTCATTGTTTGTTTTAGATCCTCAAAGTTCTATGATTTACGACAATGATGAAGATATTATTCAATATTTACAAGAATTTAATCACAATTATCGTATTTTAATAGGTCAAACACGGGATGGAAAATTTACGAAATTTAATAAACTTTATAAACAAACTCCATTATCTATGAAAAAACCAACACCCAAACGATTACAAAAACCAACACTCAAACGATTACAAAAACCTATCAGAAGAAGATTAAATCTTAAAACAGTAAGACAAAATAGAGATAGAATGAAATCTATGCGTGTAGGTAGAATAGGTGGTAAAAAGGGCAAAACCAATAAGAAACGGAAAACTCGCAAAACCAATAAGAAACGGAAAACTCGCAAAACCAGAAAAAAATAATTTTACTTCTCATTATTTTCATCCATTAACATAATCGCCATTGCACTATAATTATGAAGGTCAATCAATGTATCACGAAGACTTTCATCTTCTACACATTGTAGATTTGATTTTGAAACACTCATAAGACGTTGAATTTTGTCTCCTAAACGAACAATCACACCAATGGGTCCATATGTAGCAAAAGCATCTCCATAGTCTGCGTTTTTCTTTTTAAACAATTCATATCCTTCTTCTTGAACGCGTTTTAATTGTTGAGGACGGTCCATAATTAATATAGAAAACTACTAATTAATCTCTATATTAATTTAATCTATCACATTCACAATCATTAGCATTACCAACATTAATAATGCCATTATTAACACCATTTGCTGTAACAAAAGAGCGTTTTTTCTTTTTCATTAAATAACGGTCATATGAACCATGTTTGCTATTTCCTGGACTTTCTTTAACAATTGTTCTATTGCGTAATTGAGAAAAACCTGCGACATTAAGTCCAGATGTAGTTTTTACACCTGATTGCATTGAACCAGGTGGAATAAATTGGTCTGGTTTTTTTTGATAGGTTAAAGATTTTAAGTTCATCATGTAAAGTGAGGAATTTACACGAGCTTGTTTATTAATAAGTTTTGTTGTTTGTTGTGGATTAAGAGAAGTAGTTTGTCCGTTAATACAAGCAACACAACTAGTATTTTGAGGTTTATTAGCAAATCTTTGAGTTCCTTGAAAATTATCAGTCATTTATATTATGTAAATATTAAAATTGAAATTAATTTATTTACTTAAATTGTATTAAACATCACTATGAGTGATTCATCATTAACATGTAAATATTGTTTTAAAAAGTACAGTAGAGCATCCTTTTATCAAAGACACATGTTAACATGCGAACGAAAAAATGTAACAAACAATGATTCTCAAAAAAAAATATTTACACTTAGCGAAGTGACAGAAATTATTGGTGAATTAATGGAAAAAGTAAATAAACTTGAAAGAGAAAACGAGGAATTTCGTAAATATGTTGTTAAACAAAAGAAAAAATGTAATATTTTGGAATGGTTACAAGAAAACAAAGAGTGTACTATTCATTTTGATGCATTTCTTGAAAAAATCATATTGACTGAACGAGATCTAATGAGTGTATTTGAAAGTAATAATTCCAGTGATGGAATTACCAATCTTATTTTGAAATATTTTCCAATTGAAAATAGAAAGGAGTTTCCGATTGTTTCGTTTTCTCAAAATAAAAACTGTTTTTACATTTTTAAAAATGATACATGGACTCTTATGAAAGAAAAAGAATACAAAAGTTTTATTAACAAATTTACTTCTCAACTCTTGAAACTTTTTAAAGTTTGGTTTGATAATAACAAAAAAAATTTATTCAGAAGCGAAGAGAGTCATGAAGAATATTTTCAAAATTTGGAAAAAATTATTGGAAAATCAAATCAAATGAGTGAAAATCACAAAAAAATCAAGTCAAATATATATGAATATTTAAAATATGATTTGAAACAAATTACAGAATATCAATTCATATTTTAATAAAGAACTTTGAAGGAAGACAAATAAACAAACAGACACTCATCACTTATCATCAATATATTTTTTTGTAAAGTCATCTACACTAAGAATAGATACATTTAATTTTTTTGCTTTTTGTATTTTTGAACTTTCATCACTTGTATCTTTTACTACAAGTGAAGTTGTATTTTTTGATAGAGTATTACTAACCTTTCCTCCATGTAAAACAATTGTATCTTCTAAAGCCTTATTTCTAAAGCCTGAAAATACAAAAGTATGCTCTGATAGTTTTCCATCATTTTTAGAAGATTTATTAGTATTTAAAACCAAATCAATATCCAATTTTGTTTCTATTACAAAATCTAAAAATCGTTCAATGTTTTCTACAAATGTGAGTGCCGTTTTTTCAGCAAATCCTTTTAATTGTATAATCTTATTAATTTTTTCTTGTTTTGACTCTTTTGAAATCAAAACATTAGAATAATTTTTAAGAATTTCACTGATTCGTCTTTCACCCATACCTCTTCCAAAAAGATTACTCACTGCCATTAATTTTTGTAAAGTCATCGTATCTAATGCGTCATGTATATTTTTATGAATTTTATTTGCCATTTTTTCTTTAAATCCGTCCACTTTGAGAAAATCACTTTGTGTCATAGCAATAATTTTTGGCACACTGTCAAATCCGGCTTTCATAAGTCTTTTTACATTTCCTTCGCCAAGACCTGCTACGTCTAAACCAGTAAAGAAATTAGTTATATTTTTTGCTTTTACAATTTCATTATTTAAAGCATCCAACAAAATGATATCAATATGACTTTCATTCCATTTATAAGGAACATCAGGCATTTTAGCTACAGACGCTTGAACGATCGTTTCCAAAATATGAGGAATTACATCTCCACTACGAATTAATCGAATTACAGAACCAATTCCAATTTTATTATTTTCTACATATGCGCCATTAAATGCTGTAGCATATTCTATATTTGCGCCACCAATGGTAATGGGCTCAATACGAATACGAGGTTTTAAATATCCGTCTTTACTTGGAGCCCACAATACATCCAATACTTTGGCTTCTGCAATTTGATCCGATAATACCATTTTAAAAGCAAAAGAATGTTTTGGATTTTCATTTTTTCTTGGATAATTTTTATCATTACTTACAATTACACCATCAATGGTATAACTATATGAATCACGCCATGAAATAAGCAAATCTGATAAATATTCGTTAGTCAATTTTTTGGGTTCTAACAATTCATGGATTACCGTTTTTACTTCTAATGACTCCAAATACTTCATTTGTTGTGAAGGTGTTAACAAAGGTTGAATTACTTCATACGCTACAAAATCAATATTTTCTATTTTTTTTGTATCTACTTTTTTAGAATTAATGACACCAGAAACAAAATTGCGAGAATTAGCAAATGTTTTTGAATAATTTTCATCAAACATTTTTTTTGTCATAATAAATTCACCACGAATCGTTATATTTTCATCTTCAGGAAGTTGTAAATAAGGAATTAAATGACTTACATCTTGTCCGACTACACCATTTCCACGAGTATACAATTTTTTTTCACCATTTTCAGTAGAATACAACCCCGAAACACCATCTAATTTCGCAGACAATACATAAGGTCCTTTATATGTTTTTTTCCAGGTTTTCAAATATCCTGTATCTGGTTTAATTTTATCCATTGAACCCATAAAGTAAGGAAGATTTACTTTGTTTTTTTCAACAGGTGCACCAATTTGTTTTACTTCTTTGTTTTGTGGAAATTTCTTTTCAACAAATTCTCTTAATATATCATATTCATTATCTGTTAATATAGGTTCTTCATTATAATATTGTTTATTTGCTTCTTTTAACATAGTTACAAGGGTGTTTTCAGTTAACATTTCAATAAAATCTAGTCCACTTTTTTGAAAACTACGCAAATATGTGTTTATTGAGGTACGTTTTTTCTTAAACGTTTTATTTTTTGGTGCTTTTTTTGGTGGTTGCTCTTTTGCAACATCTTGTAACTTAGGTTTGATTTCAAGAGATTTACCATCAATTCTATTTTTTGGTTCTTTATACACAAGACCCAAGAAATCAAAAATAGATTTTTCATTTGGAAATAAAATATCTACTTTATCCATTTTAACTTTATTTTCCATTTTATACAATCCATGTTCGTTCATCGTATAACCCAAACGAAGAGCATGTTGACGCATGACTGTATTAAACAAAGCACTTCCAGTAAAGTATAATGTTGCAAAACTATATTCTTCTGGTGGAGCATAAAGAAAGTCAATTCTACGAGGAATACTATTTTTTATTTGAGAAATAGCCAAACTTTTTTTATTTCCACGTGAAAGAACTTCAATAACTATTTTTTTCTCAATAAGTCGGTCAAGAAAATCATTAAATACAGAAATATTATTTTGTTTGCTTGTTATAATAATATCAATATCACCAGAATTTTCTTTTTCTCTCCTATAACTTCCCACAATCATGAATTCTTCTCCATCTTTCTTAACGGCATCAAAGTTTTTTTCGAGTATTTTATAATATTTTTCTATTTCATTTCTTGGAATTCGCTCTTGAAGAGGCTCAAAATATTTTAATCCTATTTTTTGTTTATCGTTTAATACTTCGTCTGCGCGCGTTTTCAATTCTTCAATTGTTGTAATGTTTTCCTTTTTTACCAACTCTTTTGCTTTTTTAGGTCCAATACCAAAAACTTTTGTAAAAATAATCATTGGATCATTTTCATATTTTTCAATAGCACGAATTTTACCGGTTTTCATGAATTCTTCTAATTTTGATAAAATGGTTACACCTACAGACGGGATGGTTTTAATTTGGTCCAATGTTGTAATAGGTTCTTTATAATTAATAATAGAGTTTTGTGCGTTTTTATATGCACGAGCACGAAACGGTTCACCTTTTGCCATCATTAAATCATATAATTTTCCTAGCAAGGAAATAAAATCTTCATTATAAATCATCTTTGGTTTTGTTTTGATTGAATCTTTAACTGAATTTTTCAATTTTATTGTTTTATTTAATTTTTTACTTTTTGTTTTAGTTCTTTTTTTTGTGTTGTTTTTTACCTTCTCTCCTTTTTCACAATATCCATAGGTTTGTAATGTATTTCTTTCGTTCACACTTGTAGCACATATTTCTCCTTTTTCAGTTGGAACACAAGATGTGTGCGTTTTGTGTTTATATTTGAATGGAAATATACATGGACCTGGTTTAACCTTTTTATTTTTTTCTGTTTTTAATAATTTGTTTACGTTTGAACCAAACATATTATATATTTTAATTATTTTAAAAATATTCTAAAGTTTTTTCATTATATAATATAAAATCTATTGTTATTATAAAATGGAAAAAAATATGTTTCAAAGCATGTCAAGTATGCAATCTTACAAAAATGGTAAATTGATTAAAACAAAACAAATGAATGTTAAATATGATGGAAAAAAATTAAATGTTGAAAAGATTGATAATGGTAAAAAAGAATGTTATTCAATAAAAAAAGATAGCATTGAAAAAATTCTTTCGCAACCGCAATCAAAAGAATCTTTAGAAAAAAGATTGAAAAAATTAAAAACCAAATGTAAAACGCATAAAAGAAAATCCAAAAAATCTAATAAAAATAAAACAAAAAGAAAATCTAAATCCAAATCTAAATCCAAATCAAAGTCTCGCAAATGAAGATTGTAATTTTTGAAGTGTTTTATCTTGTTCTTTACTTTCTTTAATAATATCTATTTTGTGTTTTTCAAATTTAGTTAAAAAATCACTGAAATCTTTATTTTTTAAACTCGACTTAGAAAATAATGTTTTATAACTTTCTTCTGTTTTTTCAATACTTAATCGTTTTTCTGGATTAGCATTAATATTTTTTATTAATAATTCTGCAAAATCAAGTAAAAAAACATTATCTTTATTTTCCTTGAAAAAAATGGTTTTAATTATATTTAAATACATAATACTTAAACTAAAATTATCCCATGTGTTATAATGTTTCAAAATTTTTTGTATTGATTCCTCTTTCGACATTGTTAAAAATTGTTGTAAATATTTTACAATAGAATCCTCATATATTTTTCTAAAAGACTCGGAAAGAATTGTTAAAGCACTGCAATGTTTTACATAAACACGTGCTAATTCAATAATGGTTTCTTTTGTTGGTGGATATTCACGATTTACCAAATAGCAAAGAAAATGAATTTCAGGACACCACAAATAATAATCAGGATGATATCCATAAAAACTTTCATAATAATTACTTTCATTTAAGTTATTAATATCTATTGATAGCCCAAAATCAATAATAATAGGTATATTTCTTTTTTTGTTATACATAATATTACTTGATTTCAAATCATAATGGACAACATTTTTTTTAA